>ERZ778514.361-NODE-361-length-44605-cov-6.122379_pt1 | contig 44605 bp, 50 predicted proteins | sample MGYA00510344_ERZ778514 | MGnify/ENA primary metagenome ERZ778514 (study PRJEB29527, sample SAMN07138968) | mouse gut metagenome | material: feces | host: mouse | place: China:Nanjing | collected 2016-01-25 ...
TACGGTCACGACCAGCGCGACGCCGATTTCTATTTTAAGGAAATGGGGTTTGACTTCATAAAGATAGACTTCTGCGGCGGCGATCCCGGCCAGAATACCGAACACCTCGACCTTGATGAGCGTGAGCGCTACACGGCCATACGCCGGGCCATCGATAATACCGGCCGCACCGATGCGCGCGTTAATGTGTGCCGCTGGGCTTTTCCCGGAACATGGGTGCACAGTGTGGGGGCGTCGTGGCGCATTTCGGCTGACATTCAGGCCAACTGGAACTCTGTGAAGAACATCATAGCCAAAAACCGCTATCTTTCGGCTTACGCCACCGAAGGTGCTTTCAACGACATGGACATGCTTGAGATAGGCCGTGGCATGACCGCTCCTGAGGAGCGCACCCACTTCGGCATGTGGTGCATTCAGAGTTCGCCGCTGCTCATCGGCTGTAATATGGAAACCATTCCCGAAACCTCGCTCAATCTCATCAAGAACAAGGAGCTGATAGCCCTCAATCAGGACCCGCTGGCTTTGCAGGCGCGCGTGGTGAGAGTGGAAAACGGCATTTATCTTTATGTCAAGGATGTGGAGACACTCAACGGCAAGACGCGGGCGGTGGCCCTCTACAATTCCGGCGATGCCGCCAAAGCCTTTACGCTCAATATGGCTGAGGTGGATCTCGGCGGGACTGTGAAAGTGCGTGACCTCTTTGCCGGCAAAGACATGGCCGAAGTGACCGGAGGGACCATGAGGGTGACGGTGCCGGCCCACGACACGAAAATATACCGCCTCGAAGCCGCCGAACGCCTTGAACGTACCCTTTACGAAGCCGAAACGGCATGGCTGGAACGTTATCAGGACATCGGCATGAACAAGCAGTTGGGATATGCCACCTACGAGGAAATGGCCGGATGCTCGGGCGGCGCTAAGGTGGGATGGCTCGGCAACCATCCTGAAAACTGGCTGGAGTGGCGTGATGTATATAGCCTTGAAGGTGGTGTGTACGACATGACGCTCCGCTATGTGCAGTGGGAAGACCGCTTTGTCAACGTGAGCGTGAACGGCGGTGAGGAAACCCGTGTGGAACTTACGGCCAGTGAACCCGGTACGAACAAGCTGACGGAAAAAACCGTCCGGGTAGTGCTGAGGAAAGGGAATAACGTCATCCGTCTGTCAAATCCTTCGGAATGGGTGTCGGATATTGACTGCATGACCTTGAAGAAGGTGGAGACTACCGGCATCTCAAAGGTGGAGCAGGGCAATGCCGGCAACCGGGCCTTGAAACTTTACAGCAACGGACGCATGGTCGTGAAAAGTGAGTGGGGCGCTGCCGTTTCCATCTGGGATATGTCCGGCATGAAGCGTCTTTCACTACAGTTACAGCCGGGTAAGAATGTTATCGATTCCTTGCCGAAAGGCGTTTACTACATCTTAAAAGAGTCGTGAGGAAAAACGGGCGGACCGGCTGTGGAATAATCTGTACGGATGGTCCGCCAATGTGACAAATACCATCAGAGGCGTATCCCGCGGGATACGCCTCTGATGGTATTTGCTCTTTTATCCGTGCAAATGCCGCCGGCCTGTTGTCAGGCTTTTCCTTCGGGCATGCCGAAAGGAGTGGCGGTGCGGCCTTCTCCCTGTGGTTCCGCGCCGGGAAGGTTGATGGGGCCGAATGCCTTCTCGTATTTGGCAACATTGTCCTGCAAGGCGAAAAGCAGGCGTTTGGCATGCTCGGGAGCGAGCACGATGCGGCTCTTCACGTTGGCCTTGGGAACGCCGGGCAATACGCGGATGAAATCCATTACCACTTCGGCGCTGGAGTGGGTGATGATGGCAAGATTGGCATAAGTGCCTTCGGCCACTTCGGGAGAAAGTTCGATTTTCAACTGGTTGTCGTTGTTATTTTCCATGATAAGTAGTGTTTGTTATAATGTGAATGTATTTTTTTGAAGATAATTTTGCCGGCAGCTTGCGGCAGCGACCACAAATTTAAAGTTTTCCGGTGGTTCGGCCAAGGTTCGTACTTGTAAATTTGCCTTTACCGGCTATTTTCGGGAGCGGATTTTTCGTTTGACTACGCATGGGATGAAAAGCGACAGAGACGGAAAGACGGGCGGGATTTCCTGTAACGTCAGTATTGTCCGATTATGGATGGCAACTCCGTGTTTTCAGGTGAAACGGGCTGGCGACGGGTAGTCGGGGCTATGTTTTTCTTTCGGAATTAAGTAAAGGTGTTTGGCTTGTTGTGGATTTAATTTATTATTGTTGTCGGGTGAATCAAAACTAATACGCTATGAAAAGAAATCTTGTTTTATCAATCCTTTTTCTGCTTGCCGGATTTTCATTCCATCCGGTTCACGCTGCCAAATGGAGAGCCGGGCATGTGATTGTCATCGCGCTTGACGGATGGGGAGGTTACAGCGTCTCTAAGGCGAAAATACCGAATATCCGTTCGGTCATGGAATCGGGCTGTTACACTATGAAAGACCGCTCGGTACTGCCTTCGTCGAGTGCTGTCAACTGGGCGTCTATGTTTATGGGAGTCGGTCCGGAACTGCACGGATATACCACATGGGGATCGAGAACTCCCGAAATACCTTCGAGGACGGTCAACGGGAACGGCATCTTCCCAACCATATTCTCAGTTATGAGGGAGCAGAATCCCAAGGCCGTTACAGCATGTTTCTATGAATGGGAAGGTATTAAATATATGGTGGACACTCTGTCGCTTTCCAGACATGCCATTTGCCCGGACTATGAAAAGAATACAACCGGTCTGTGTGAAATGGCAGTTAAATACATCAAGGAGGAAAAGCCCCATCTTTTCGCCGTCTGTTTTGACCAATTGGACCATGTCGGTCATGCCGCCGGCCACGACACTCCCGGATATTATGAAAAACTGGAGGAACTGGACGTGCAGGTGGATCGTATCCTGCAAGCCGTCAGAGAGGCGGGCATTGGGGATGATACAATAATTATTATGACGGCAGACCATGGAGGCATCAGGAAAGGGCATGGAGGCATTACGCTTCAGGAGATGGAAATTCCTTTTATTATAGCCGGAAAAGGTATTAGAAAAGGTGGGGAATTCCGGGAAAGCATGATGCAATTCGACACGGCCGCCACTCTGGCTTATATCTTTAAACTGAAACAGCCGCAAGCGTGGATTGGCCGGCCGGCAAAGCATGTCTTTAATAGATAGAAAGAGAAATATGAATAAGCAGGCCGGTTAGAGAATACACCGGCCTGCTTATTGTTTTTTTAGTTCAAAAGTAACCTTATAATATATGAAATGATGTTTGGGATGGATAGTGCGGGATTTTTTGCTCGTTTATGCCGGGAAAAACGTAGTTTTGTATTGAAAATACACGGGTTAAGTTTTAACAGATGTATAATACAAGGGGATTAAGGGCCTTATGAAGGGGGGATATGTGAGACTTTAGAGAGAATTGTTAAAAAATGGATTTTAATTTGGAGGTTAATATGATTTCTCTTTAACTTTGCACCAGATTAAACGAGTAGTTAACACGTTTGCACAGCCTTGTGTGGCGAAGTTGTTCACTCTATGTTTTATTATAAAACTATTTTATTATGAAGAAGATTTTATCTGTATTAGCAATCGGTGCCGCTGTTATGACAGCTAGCGCACAGTCTGTTGAAGGCAACAAGTTTTTCGACAACTGGTCAATCGGCCTTGTAGGTGGTGGCATTACCAAAACTACCCATAATGCATTCTGGGGCGGTATGCGTGGTACTTACGGTCTTGAACTGACCAAGCAAGTAACTCCCGTATTCGGCTTGACTCTTCAGGGCTTGGCCAACAACAATACAACTCCCAGCCGCACGGGTATCGACCAAATGAACGTTAGCATGCTTGGTAACGTGAATCTCTTTAACCTCTTCGGCGGTTATCAGGGTGCTCCCCGTGTTTTCGAAATGGAAGCTGTAGCCGGTGCCGGTTGGGGACATGAATTCTACAACAGTGGCATGGCAAAGGACAATAACTTCCTTACTTCCAAGTTTGGTATGAATTTCAATTTCAACCTCGGTGAAGCTAAGGCATGGACCGTAGCCTTTAAGCCTGCTATCGTTTACAGCATGGATAAGAGTAACACGAACGGTAACAATTCCTACAATGTTAATAACAGCGCTATCGAATTGTTGGCCGGTGTGACTTATCACTTCAAGAACAGCAACGGCAAGCACCACTTTACCAATGTCCGCGCTTACGATCAGGCAGAAGTTGACGGTTTGAACGCTAAAATTAACGACTTGCGTGGTACTGTACGTAGCAAGGACGGTCACCTCGCTGCCAAGGATGCTGAAATCCGTGACTTGCAGCAGCGTCTGAATGAGGCCCGCAATCAGAAACCTCAGGTAGAGCGCATTGTTACCAATACGGTTACGAACACCACTACTGAAAAATTGGAGTCTGTTGTTACCTTCCGTCAGGGCAAGTCTGTCGTTGATTTGTCTCAGCAGCCTAATGTTGAGCGTATCGCCACTTACTTGAAGAATCACAAGGATGCTACCGTAAGCATCAAGGGTTATGCTTCTCCCGAAGGTAATGCTGCTTTCAACGAACGTCTCGCTCAGGCCCGTGCTGAAGCTGTTAAGACCATCCTCGTGAAGAAATACAAGATTTCTGCCGACCGCATCAAGGCTGAAGGTCAGGGCGTAGGTAATATGTTCTCTGAACCCGACTGGAACCGCGTGAGCATTTCCACTATTGATGATCAGAAGTAAAAAGCTCAGCTTCTAAATATATAACAAGTGCCCAGGAGATTTGCCTCTTGGGCACTTGTTTTGTTTTTGGGAGAGCATGACCGGATAGTGGCAGGAAAGATATATTGTTTTTTTTATAACTGTAAAATTGTCGGAGATTGTTCCTTAAAGTTTAAATTTTGTATTTAAATAGATTTTAAATAATGCTATTTGATATATTTCAATAGAAAATTGTAATTTTGCACCACAAAACAATATTGTTTTGCAACTAAATAAAAAACTTGACAATGATGAAGAAAATCAGAGCAGCTGTAGTGGGATATGGTAACATCGGACGCTATGCCCTTCAGGCTCTTGAAGCCGCTGACGATTTTGAGGTTGCTGGTGTGGTGCGTCGAAATGGTGCGGCTGATAAACCTGCCGAACTGGATGCCTATCCTGTCGTGAAGAACATCTGTGAACTGGAAGGTGTCGATGTAGCTATTCTTGCTACGCCGACGCGCAGTGTGGAGAAATATGCGAAGGAAATATTAGCGTTAGGTATTAATACCGTTGATAGCTTTGATATTCATACTCAAATTGTAGACTTGCGTCGTTCGCTTGACGAAGCTGCCCGTTGTGGCGGTGCGGTGAGTATTATTTCCGCCGGTTGGGATCCGGGAAGTGATTCTGTGGTGCGTACCTTGCTTGAGGCTATAGCTCCCAAGGGTATTACTTATACTAATTTTGGTCCAGGTATGTCAATGGGGCATACTGTGGCGGTTAAGGCCGTTGAAGGTGTGAGAAAAGCGCTCTCTATGACAATTCCTACAGGTACCGGCATACATCGCCGTATGGTTTACATAGAAGTGGAAGAGGGGTATCAGTTTGCGGAAGTGGCGGCTGCCATCAAGGCCGATGCTTACTTTGTAAATGATGAGACACACGTTATCGAGGTACCTAGCGTGGATGACGTCATAGACATGGGGCATGGAGTGAATCTTACGAGAAAGGGTGTCAGCGGAACAACGCAAAACCAACTGTTTGAATTTAATATGCGAATTAACAATCCGGCTCTTACCGGTCAGGTGCTTGTTTGTGCGGCTCGTGCGGCCATGCGTCAAAAACCTGGGTGCTATACTATGATAGAAGTGCCGGTATTGGACCTTTTGCCGGGTAATCGTGAAGATCTTATCCGTCGTCTGGTTTAATTAAAAAAGTTTATGTCTTAAATGTCGGCCGGGTCATTGTTAGATCCGGCCGACATAATGCTTTGTAATCACATATTTTATAACTTTCATTATTTTGTACATGAGTGAATATGAAAATTTTATAGATAATGATCGGGAGTTCTTTTCCGGTCTGCTTAATCCTACTGGTCGTTTGCGACGCTTCTATTTTGGTCTTTATGCTATTATTTACGTTGTGCTGGTATTCTTTTTGGCTGTTCTCGGGGGACTGGTGACATTTTTAGGAGGAACTATCGGTATGCTTGTTATGCTGCTTCTGATCGTTTGCAGTTATATCCCTTTCTTTATAGCAATTGTGAAGCGTTATCATGATTTCGGATGGTCAGGGTGGGTGCCTGGAACTTTCCTGATTATTAATGTGGTCTGGTCTGTTTGTGTCGCTTTGGCTTATGGCAATTCAATGGAGAATATGATGGCGGGAAAAAGTTTGATTTTGCCTTCTGCTGTTTCCTCGTTTAGCTACGTTATTAGTGCTTTGCAACTTGTGGTGTTCTTTTTGCTTCCTCTATTTATGCCGGGAGCTAAGGGGTTTAATCGTTATGGCAGCAATCCCAAACGAAATTTTGCCGTGCAATGTGAAGAGGCGGGTATAACATATAAAGAACAGAAAGAAGAGGAATGAAAAGTACTGGCAATATGAAATATTTGCCGTCTGTCTGTTTATTACGGAATTAGTTTTTCTGTCTTCGTCTGGTAAATATGCTGGGCGGAGACATTCTTTATTATATATTATGATGACAATGAATTTTACACGTGTTTCACGTATGTTGTTTTTCGTCTTGTTGGCGATGTCTGCTTTCTTGTCTCCGGCGATGTCTTTGCTGATTGGAATTGTTTTGGCTTTGACAATCGGAAATGCCTATCCCTCACTATCCAAACGGGCGTCTAAAATAGCGTTGCAAGTGTCTGTGGTAGGTATAGGTTTTGGTATGAACTTGCATGAGTCGTTGGCAGCTGGCAGGGAAGGTATGCTTTTTACGGTAGTGTCGGTGTTGGGAGTTATGTTACTTGGAGTCCTGATCGGACGACTTCTGGGTGTGGATAGAAAAAGCTCCTATTTAATAGCATCGGGAACGGCGATATGTGGTGGTAGTGCGATAGCTGCCGTAGGACCGGTGATTGATGCCGATGATAATCAGATGTCTTTGTCTCTGATAACAATATTTATACTTAATGCAGTGGCGCTATTCGTGTTTCCTCCTATAGGTGAGATGTTGGGGATGAGCCAGACGGATTTTGGAGTTTGGGCGGCCATTGCCATACATGATACCAGTTCGGTGGTTGGTGCTGGTGCTGCTTATGGTGAAGAAGCCCTGAAAGTTGCAACGACAGTAAAACTTACTCGGGCTCTGTGGATAATTCCTTTGGTAATATGCTCGACGTTTGTTTTTCGATCCCGTGGTAAAAAAATTACTATACCTTGGTTTATATTGTTCTTTGTCGTGGCAATGGTAATGAATACTTATGTGGATATTCCCGATGCCATTACTGGAGGCATTGTAGATATCTCGCGAAAACTGCTTGGCATGACGCTTTTTCTGATAGGTAGTGGATTGTCTGTGTCTGTTGTGCGAACGGTTGGTTTGCGGCCTCTGGTATTAGGTGTTGTGCTTTGGGCGGCTATCTCTATCATAGCTTTGCTGGTGGTTATGACTGTGTGATTTTCGGACCTGGCAAATGGAAATGCAAGGATTAATATGAAGCGAATAGAAGATGCCAATAGAAATAAAAAGATGGTAAACAATGAAGCCTTGGTCTGTTTGGGGGAAGAATAAAAAATAGAGAAATCAGATGGATACCTTATAATAAGGGCTTGAATATCTTGTCTGTTCCGATAAAAGTTTGTAACTTTGCTGGCCGTAAGGTGCAGTGTGCACCTGCGCTACGATTGAAAATAGGAAAATAAATATATAATAACAAATTAAAATTCAAACAAATGCCTACTATTCAACAATTGGTAAGAAAGGGTAGAAGCGCAGCAGCAGACAAGAGTAAGTCTCCTGCTTTGGATTCATGCCCTCAGCGCCGCGGTGTTTGCGTGCGTGTGTATACAACTACGCCTAAAAAGCCTAACTCGGCTATGCGTAAGGTGGCCCGTGTTCGTTTGACTAACTCTAAGGAAGTGAACTCTTATATTCCGGGAGAAGGCCACAATCTGCAGGAGCACTCTATTGTACTCGTTCGCGGCGGTCGTGTGAAAGACCTTCCGGGTGTGCGTTATCATATCGTTCGTGGTACACTTGATACCGCCGGTGTGGCTAGTCGTACCCAGCGTCGCTCCAAATATGGTGCAAAGCGTCCTAAAGCAGCTAAGAAGTAAATTATAATGGATAATGTTGGTTTGCAGGAGGTTGAGTAAATGTCCCGATGGGGAATTGAAGAACTGTTTTTGCAGCCCTAACACAAAACAAATCAACTCAAGACAATGAGAAAAGCAAAGCCTAAAAAACGTGTGATTCTTCCGGATCCCGTTTATGGAGATCAGAAGGTTTCCAAGTTTGTAAACCATCTTATGTATGATGGTAAGAAGAATATCTCTTATGAGATTTTCTATAAATCCCTCGAAATTGTGGGTGAGAAAATGAAAGATCAGGAAAAATCCGCTCTTGAAATATGGAAGGCTGCTCTTGATAAAATTACTCCGCAAGTAGAGGTGAAGAGCCGTCGTATCGGTGGCGCTACTTTCCAAGTTCCTACGGAAATCCGGCCGGACCGTAAAGAGTCTGTTTCCATGAAGAATATGATTAATTTTGCTCGTAAGCGTGGCGGTAAGACTATGGCCGATAAGCTTGCTGCCGAAATTATGGACGCTTTTAACGAACAGGGCGGCGCCTTCAAGCGTAAGGAAGATATGCACCGTATGGCTGAGGCTAACCGTGCATTCGCACATTTCAGATTCTAATAAGGAATAAACAATGGCAAAGCACGACTTAAATTTTACGCGTAATATCGGTATCATGGCTCACATTGATGCCGGTAAGACTACGACTTCGGAGCGTATTCTGTTTTATACAGGTAAGACTCATAAAATCGGTGAGACCCATGATGGCTCCGCTACTATGGACTGGATGGCTCAGGAGCAGGAGCGTGGTATCACTATTACTTCAGCCGCAACTACTGCTTATTGGACTTGGAATGGCAAACAGTACAAGTTTAATCTGATTGACACTCCGGGACACGTTGATTTTACCGCAGAAGTGGAGCGTTCGCTTCGTGTTCTTGACGGTGCTGTAGCAACTTATTGTGCAGTGGGTGGCGTAGAACCTCAGTCTGAAACCGTTTGGCGTCAGGCAGACAAATATAATGTTCCTCGTATCGGATACGTTAATAAAATGGACCGTTCGGGTGCTGACTATTATGAAGTTGTCCGTCAGATGAAAGATGTTTTGGGCGCAAATCCTTGTCCTGTTTCAATTCCTATCGGAGCTGAAGAAAACTTCAAGGGCATTATCGATCTCATCAAGATGAAAGCCATTCTGTGGCATGATGAGACCATGGGAGCTGAATATGATGTGGAAGAGATTCCCGCTGACCTGTTGTCAGAAGCCGAAGAATGGCGTAGTAAGATGCTTGAAGTGGCTGCGGAGTGCGATGATGCTTTGATGGAAAAATTCTTTGAGGATCCCTCTACTATCACAGAAGACGAAATTGTAGCAGCTATCCGTAAGGGTACGCTTTCGCTTGATATCGTTCCTATGACTTGCGGATCTTCTTTCAAGAATAAAGGCGTTCAGACATTGCTTGACTATGTTTGTATGTTCTTGCCCTCTCCTATTGATACTCCTAATATTATCGGAACCAATCCTGATACTGGTGCTGAAGAGGAGCGCAAGGCAGATGAGGACGAGAAAATTTCCGCTCTTGCATTTAAGATTGCTACAGACCCATATGTTGGTCGTTTGACTTTCTTCCGTGTTTATTCGGGTAAGGTTACTGCAGGCTCTTATATCTATAATGTGCGTTCTGGTAAGAAAGAACGTGTGTCACGTCTCTTCCAGATGCACTCTAATCACCAGAATCCTGTTGATGAAATCAGTGCTGGTGATATTGGTGCAGGAGTCGGTTTCAAGGATATTCGTACTGGTGATACGCTTGCAGAGGAAGATGCTCCAATTGTATTGGAATCAATGGACTTCCCCGATCCTGTAATCGGTATCGCTGTAGAGCCTAAGACTCAGAAAGACTTGGATAAACTGTCTAATGGTCTCTCTAAATTAGCTGAAGAAGATCCTACCTTTACAGTAAAAACCGATGAACAGAGCGGTCAGACTGTGATTTCCGGTATGGGCGAACTTCACCTTGATATCATTATCGACCGTTTGAAGCGTGAATTCAAGGTTGAATGTAATCAGGGTAAGCCTCAGGTTAACTATAAGGAAGCTATCACTAAAACTGTAAATCTCCGTGAGGTTTATAAAAAGCAGTCTGGTGGTCGTGGTAAGTTTGCAGACATTATCGTTAATGTAGGTCCTGTTGACGAAGACTTTACAGAAGGTGGTCTGCAGTTTGTTAACAAGGTTACTGGTGGTAACATCCCTAAAGAATTCATTCCTTCAGTTCAGAAAGGTTTTGAAAATGCCATGAAGAGCGGTGTGCTCGGTGGTTATCCTCTCGATAGCTTGAAGGTAGAGTTGTTGGATGGTTCTTTCCACCCGGTAGACTCTGATCAGTTGTCGTTCGAAATCGCAGCTATTCAGGCCTATAAGAATGCCTGCGCTCAGGCTGGTCCCGTTTTGATGGAGCCTATCATGAAACTTGAGGTGGTTACACCTGAAGAAAATATGGGTGACGTTATTGGTGACTTGAACAAGCGTCGTGGTCAGGTTGAAGGTATGGAAAATACCCGCTCCGGTGCCCGTCTTGTTAAGGCTAAAGTGCCTTTGGCAGAAATGTTCGGCTATGTAACAGCTTTGCGTACCATCACTTCTGGTCGTGCCACTAGCTCTATGCAGTACGATCACCATGCACCTCTTTCCAGTTCAATTGCTAAGGCAGTTCTGGAGGAAGTTAAAGGCCGTGTTGACCTTGTAAAATAATTACGGGCGTTTACAACTTATTAGGTAAACCTAAACAATCAATGCCGCGGTGGTGACGGGCTAACGAATGACTCTTAGCCCGTCCGCCTTCCACGGTCAAATTAATAAGAATATGAGTCAGAAAATCAGAATCAAACTGAAATCTTACGATCACACTCTCGTAGAAAAATCTGCAGAAAAGATCGTTAAAAATGTGAAAGCTACAGGCGCTATTGTTAGCGGTCCAATTCCTCTTCCTACGCGTAAGCGTATCATAACTGTAAACCGCTCAACCTTTGTTAATAAGAAGAGCCGTGAGCAGTTTGAAATTTCTTCTTACAAGCGTCTCATCGACATTTACAGCTCTACGGCTAAAACCGTTGATGCTTTGATGAAGTTGGAATTGCCTTGTGGTGTAGAAGTAGAAATCAAGGTGTAGTTTTTACTATATTCAGATATACAAAAATCCTGCGAAAATTTTATATTTCGCAGGATTTTTGTATATCGTGATTGCGATACCATTTTAAGCATGATAGAACTTACTGGTTCAATAGTGGCTTAACCGTTGGGCATAAAATTTTATATACTGCCTTTTATTATTAGCATCCTTTACGAAGAAAATATTTTTGCTTGAATTTGATGATAGAAGATAGTTTAACATATTGATGTTCTAGAAATACAGACAGGATATCTAAACGTAATTGTTTTTAGCTTAATTTACTCTTTAATTAGAATAAGTTTTATGATAATCAATTCTATTCAAAGATGCAGGTATGACAAATAAGTGTATTTTTATGTGATTCGCTGGAACATTGGCAATAGGATTAAAGGCATTTTCTTCTATTGAGAGTTTTATTGATTCGCGCCTTTCTACCGCCTGATATTCTACTCGGTATTTTTTCACTATGACTTTGCTCTACTATCTAAAAGTAATATCACCTTTTGCTGATATGACGTCATTTTCCGCCATATCGGTACATAAGTATATTGGGGAGTAATTAGTTTGTTATTGCTAATTTTGTGATTTAGCAATAAATTTGATGGATGTGGCAACTGATATAAATCGTCTTAAAGTAATTTTAGCGGAAAAGAAGAGGATAAATAAATGGCTTTGTGAAAAACTTAATGTCAATTCTTCTACTGGATATCATTCCCTCTACGGAAAAGAGAAAGATTTTTAATAAACTTATGAAGATAGGAATAACGCAGTCATTGATAATGCCATCTTTAGACAGCCTTTGTAAAGATATTGTCTATATCCATAGTTTATAATATTTTTCATATTTGAAAAATCCTATATTAATGCGAGAGTACACCAAGATGTACTCTCGCATTATTGAGTATTTGTTGGGGGCAGAGGAAAGCGAAATAAATTCATTTCAGGGAAAGTGAGTTGTGGCAGAACCCATACCTGAAATTCCGTATGGTCTCGGTTATGATTTCCTTGCCAGTCCAAAGTGGCTGATTATCCCATGATCCATTTAGCCTGTCTTGGGAAAAATCTGTAAGCAAACGAGACAATTACCCAGGACAATAAAAATACGAGGATACCGGTAGGAGGTATCTGAAGGGCTATCGGAATGTTGAGTCTTTCTATTATCAGGTAGCCGATGCCTACAATGAAATAATGTATCATGTAAATGCCCAATCCGCATCTGCTGATATTGGCTAGCAGGGATACTATGAGGGGAGAATGTATTTGTGTTTTTTGCACCAGCAGGAAAACGGCGACTGTCATTAACAGAACATTGGGAGAGCAGTAAAGAAAGAACATCTCCACCTGTTCCTCGGACGCATCGGGCATAGAAGTCATTTCCCTGAAACCTACATAGGTTACAGCATAGCCAATGGCGAATAAAATGACAGAAAGCATGACGGTATTGCCGGTAGGCCGGTTGTTGTTTCTGTATAGGTAATGGCCCAACAGCATATAGCCATTAAAGCCGACAAAATAATATAAGATGCCGAAACTGTTCCATGCGGAAGTTCCCAATGTGTGATGGGACAGGAATTCATGGCAGTAGGGCATAAACAGTGTGAGGCTCCAGATGAGGAGGAATGTCTTGATTTGCTTGTCCGTAGCCTGATGTAGCCAGGCAGAGAAAAAGGCATGTACAAGTACAAGCCTATGAGCATGTAGATATACCACAAGGGAGTGGTGTACACATTGAAATTGAACGGAATCATGTAGATGTTGTGCCAACTGTTCTCCCACGACTGCGACGGATTGTCGCCGGCATAGGCAAACATTTTCGAAAGGATGCTGTTGTCCCAACCCATAATGCCGGTCAGTGTAGGAAACAAGTTGTATAGTAGAGACCAGATGAGAAAAGGAATTATAATCCGTGGTATTCTTTTGCGGTAGAATTGTCCCATGTCCTGTTTCACTGGTGGTAAGAGCATGCCTGTGAGCATTACAAAAAGAGGGACACATGGGCGTAAAAGTGCGCCGTACAGACTTCCCCATAGGTTGTAATCAGAATTTGAACGGGCTTCGGCAGAGACGTTGAAAGGATCTGAGCAATGGATACAGATAACCATCAGGATGGCGATGAGCCGGAGCAGGTCGGCCCATACTATGCGTTGGAACGAATTAGAACTTAAAGCGTTGCGGTTCATTTTTCGGGTAGTTTATTGATGTTATGGAAAGTGCAACAAAGTTATAAAATATTTCCCCAAAAATGATGGCGGTATGTCCGGAAGAAAGCAGTCGCTGTTGAATGGGCGAAAATAATTGATATAAGAGAAAGGGGAGTCGGTTGGCTGTTTTTTTGTGGTTGACAATTTAAGTTTTAGCAGAAAAAAGTATGTGAGGGTGACCGGTGGATTTAACATATTTAACTTCTGATAACCTTTCGGAATGTTAAAAGATAGGTTTTAAATAGTGGAAGGTAAAAAGTCCGTATCGGAATTTTAACACGAATACTTGGAATTTAAATTGCAATACGGGGATTTTTGGGTAAGAATATGGCAGAAAAAACTTTGAAAACATCGTAAAAACATAGAAAAAGCGAGGCTTTCTGTAAGGAGGCCCCGCTTCGCTTTTACAAAGATAGTGAATTTTTCTGCAAAAAGCAAGAAATGTTAAAATGATAGGACGAGATGTTTCGTAATCCCATGAAGAAGATCTGGAATCGTCTTTTTCGCTGATTTTCTGAATAAAAGATAAAGAAATATTTGCAGTTTCCGTAAAAAGTTGTAACTTTGCACACCGAAAAGTAGGAAACGTAAGATAACTGCTTTGTTTTGAAGGGCTTCGCCCGTGTTAGAAATAACGCTCCGCCCCATGGTGTAAATGCAGTGTGGGCTACGGAAAGGAAAAATTACTTAATATTTTATATAAATAAAAACTGAAATGCCAGGATTATTAGGAAAGAAAATCGGAATGACATCCGTTTTCGGTGCCGACGGCAAAAACGTGCCGTGCACTGTTATCGAAGTAGGTCCTTGTGTGGTAACTCAGATTAAAAGTGTTGAAAAAGATGGTTATGCCGCTGTTCAGGTGGGTTTCCAGGAAGCAAAGGAGAAGAATACTTCCGCTCCTTTGATGGGACACTTTAAGAAAGCTGGAGTTACGCCCAAGCGTCACTTGGCCGAGTTCAAGGGTTTTGAACAAGAACTGAACTTGGGGGACACTCTGACCGTCGAGCTTTTCAGCGATGCTGAGTATGTAGACGTGGTTGGTACGTCAAAAGGTAAAGGTTTTCAGGGTGTTGTGAAGCGCCATGGTTTCGGTGGTGTCGGTCAGACTACTCACGGTCAGGATGACCGCTTGCGTAAGCCGGGTTCTATCGGTGCCTGTTCTTATCCCGCCAAAGTGTTCAAAGGAATGCGTATGGGCGGCCAGATGGGCGGCGATCGTGTGACTACCCAGAACTTGAAAGTGTTAAAGGTAATCCCCGAGCACAACCTCCTTCTTATTAAGGGTTCTGTTCCCGGTTGCAAAGGTTCAATCGTAATGATTGAAAAGTAAACAATGGAAGTTAGTGTATTAAATATCAAAGGTGAGGATACCGGTCGTAAGGTTGTCCTTAATGACGCCGTATTTGGCATCGAGCCTAATGATCACGCTATCTACCTCGATGTTAAGCAATATCTTGCTGCACAGCGTCAGGGTACGGCTAAGTCAAAGGAAAGAAGTGAGATGAGCGGTTCTACGCGCAAGCTTGGTCGTCAGAAAGGTGGCGGCGGTGCTCGTAGAGGTGATATCAATTCGCCTGTACTCGTTGGTGGTGCCCGTGTGTTCGGTCCCAAGCCCCGCGATTACGATTTCAAGCTTAATAAGAAGGTGAAGGCTTTGGCCCGTCGCAGTGCCCTTACTTATAAGGCTCAGGAAGGTGCCCTTGTAGTGGTGGAAGACTTCGATATGCAGGCTCCTAAGACTAAAGAATTTATCGAAATCGTAAATAATCTTAAGATTTCTGATAAAAAAGTTTTAGTAGTGTTGTCAGAAGCTAATAAAAATGTATATTTGTCAGCACGCAATTTGCAGAAAGCAAAGGTGGCGATTGCTTCGGATATTAACACTTATGGTGTTCTCAATGCCGGAGTTATGGTTGTGACCGAAAGCGCTATCGGCAAAATTGAGGCTGTCTTAAACAAATAAAGAAGCGACGTAAAAATGGCATATATAGTAAAACCTTTGGTCACTGAGAAAATGACCGGTATTACGGAGAGCGAAAACAAGTTCGGTTTCGTGGTTCGCCCTGAAGCAAACAAACTTCAGATAAAGGCCGAAATCGAAGCCACTTACGGCGTTACTGTTGTGGGCATCAGCACCATGAACTATGCCGGCAAGAATAAGTCACGCTACACTAAGGCAGGCCTGCTCCGTGGTAAGACAAATGCCTTCAAAAAGGCTATCGTAACCCTGAAAGAGGGTGAAACTATCGATTTTTATAGCAATATCTAAATAAAAGATGGCAGTACGTAAATTTAAGCCCACAACACCGGGGCAGAGACACAAAATTATTGGTACGTTCGAAGAAATTACTGCATCCGTACCAGAAAAATCTCTCGTATGCGGTAAGCGTGCAACGGGTGGCCGTAACAATGTCGGTAAGATGACAATGCGTTATCTCGGCGGCGGCCATAAGAGAAAGTTCCGCTTCATCGACTTCAAACGCGAGAAAGACGGTGTGCCCGCAATTGTAAAGACAATCGAATACGATCCGAACCGTTCGGCCCGTATCGCTTTGTTGTTCTATGCGGATGGTGAAAAGCGTTACATTATCGCTCCCAATGGATTGAAGGTTGGTGCCGAAATCATGTCGGGTGCCGAAGCCGCTCCTGAAGTTGGTAATGCCCTTCCCCTGCAGAATATCCCTGTAGGTACGGTTATTCACAACATCGAGCTTCGTCCCGGACAAGGCGCGCTCCTCGTTCGTTCTGCAGGTAACTTCGCGCAGCTGACTTCCCGTGAAGGAAAGTATTGCGTCATCAAGTTGCCTTCTGGCGAAACCCGTCAGATACTTAGTGCTTGCAAAGCTACGATTGGTAGCGTAGGCAATTCCGATCACGCCCTCGAAAGTTCCGGTAAGGCTGGTCGCTCTCGCTGGTTGGGCCGTCGTCCTCACAACCGTGGTGTCGTTATGAACCCCGTAGATCACCCGATGGGTGGTGGTGAAGGTCGTCAGTCCGGTGGTCACCCGCGTTCACGTACAGGTTTGTATGCTAAGGGCTTGAAGACAAGAGCTCCTAAGAAGCAGAGCAACAAGTACATTATCGAAAGACGTAAGAAGTAACAAGCACTAAAAGAATAGATCGTATATGAGTCGTTCACTAAAAAAAGGTCCGTATATCGCTGTCTCCTTGGAAAAGAAGATTCTTGCCATGAATGAAAGCGGCAAGAAAAGCGTCGTTAAAACTTGGGCCAGAGCTTCAATGATATCGCCCGATTTCGTCGGACATACTGTTGCAGTTCATAACGGTAACAAATTTATTCCTGTTTATGTTACGGAAAACATGGTAGGCCACAAGCTCGGTGAGTTCGCACCCACCCGCAAGTTCGGCGGCCATGCCGGAAACAAAAAGAAATAAGCAGGCACCATTCAACCAGAAATAAAAAGAAAAATAATAAATGGGAGCAAGAAAAAGATTAGCGGCTGAAAAACGTAAAGAAGCCCTGAAGACCCAGTATTTTGCAAAATTGCGAAATGTTCCCTCCTCACCGCGCAAAATGCGTTATGTCGTAGACTTGGTTCGCGGCATGGAGGTGAACCGTGCCCTCGGTACACTCAAGTTCTCTAAAAAAGCAGCCTCTCAGGATGTTGAAAAACTTCTGCGTTCGGCTATCGCCAACTGGGAACAGAAAAACGAGCGTAAAGCTGAAGATGGCGAATTGTTCATAACCAAGATTTTTGTTGACGAAGGCGCAACGCTCAAGCGCATGCGTCCTGCTCCGCAGGGAAGAGGTTATCGTATTCGTAAACGTTCAAACCACGTAACCTTGTTCGTGGGCACAAAAAACAATGATTAATAAGTAAAAGTATGGGACAAAAAGTAAATCCGATAAGTAATCGTCTTGGAATTATTCGTGGCTGGGATTCTAACTGGTACGGTGGTTCTAATTTCGGTGACAACTTGCTTGAGGATAGCAAAATCCGTAAGTATCTTGATGCCCGTTTGGCAAAGGCCAGCGTTTCACGCATCGTTATAGAGCGTACTCCCAAACTGATTACCATCACCGTATGCACCTCGCGTCCGGGCCTGATCATTGGTAAAGGTGGCCAAGAAGTTGACAAGCTCAAAGAAGAGTTGAAAAAGGTGACGGACAAAGATGTTCAGATTAATATCTTTGAAGTGAAAAAACCCGACCTTGATGCCACCATCGTAGGTAAGAGCATCGCTCGCCAGGTAGAGGGAAAAATCGCTTATCGCCGTGCCATCAAAATGGCCATTATGAACGCTATGCATGCTGGTGCTGAAGGAATCAAGGTGCAAATCTGCGGTCGTCTTAACGGCGCTGAAATGGCTCGCAAGGAAATGTTCAAAGAAGGACGTACTCCTCTGCACACTTTCCGCGCAGACATCGACTACTGCCAGACGGAAGCCCTTACGAAAGTAGGTCTCCTTGGTATCAAGGTATGGATTTGCCGTGGCGAAGTGTATGGCAAGCGTGACCTCACGCCTAACTTTACGCCTGAGAAAGAAACGGGTCGCGGTAACGGCTATGGTGATCGTGGTCGCAAATTCCGTGGCAAGAGAAACAACAACCGTTAATTTACCACATTACTGTTAGAGTATTATGTTACAACCGAAAAGAACAAAATACAGAAGACCGCAAAAAGGTCGTTGCAAAGGCAATGCCCAGCGCGGTAATCAATTGGCATTCGGTAGCTTCGGCATTAAGAGCTTGGATACACACTGGCTCACCGGTCGCCAAATTGAAGCTGCACGTATCGCAATGACGCGTTATATGCAGCGTGAGGGACAGAGCTGGATACGCATCTTCCCCGATAAACCAATCACCAAGAAGCCTGCCGATGTACGTATGGGTAAAGGTAAAGGTGATCCTGTAGGTTATGTGTTCCCCATCACGCCGGGTCGCATTATCTTCGAAATAGAAGGAGTACCTTTCGAGGTAGCCAAAGAGGCTCTGCGACTTGCCGCACAGAAGCTTCCTGTGACCACGAAGTTTATTGTTAGACATGACTACGACCAAAACGCTTGATTATGAAAATTGCAGAAATTAGACAAATTCCGGCTAACGAGTTGGCTGAAAGAATTGATACTGAGGTTGCAAAGTACAATCAGATGCTCCTCAACCACAGCATCTCTCCTCTGGAAAATCCTGCACAGATCAAAACTGCGCGTCGTACCATTGCCCGCATGAAAACTGTGTTGAGAGAAATTGAACTTAACAAATAATAATGGCCCAGATGGAAGCTAGAAATTTAAGAAAAACAAGACAGGGTGTTGTTATTAGCAACAAAATGGATAAAACCATTGTCGTTGCTGCCAAGTTCAAAGAGAAGCACCCGATTTATGGTAAATTTATCTCCAAAACAAAAAAATATCATGCTCACGACGAGAAGAATGATTGCAACGTAGGTGATACGGTGTTGATTATGGAAACCCGCCCTTTGAGCAAAACCAAACGTTGGAGAGTTGTAGAAATTGTAGAAAGAGCTAAGTAATTATGATACAAGCAGAATCCAGACTTACAGTAGCTGACAACAGCGGTGCTCGCGAAGCACTCTGCATCCGCGTGTTGGGTGGTACGAAGCGTCGTTATGCTTCTGTTGGCGATGTGATTGTCGTTTCCGTAAAGAGCGTCATCCCATCGAGTGATATTAAAAAGGGTGCCGTATCTAAGGCTTTGATTGTACGTACCAAGAAGGAAATTCGTCGTGCCGATGGTTCTTATATCCGTTTTGATGACAATGCTTGCGTGCTCCTGAACAATGCAGGCGAATTGAGAGGTAGTCGCATCTTCGGTCCGGTAGCGCGTGAATTGCGTGCTGTCAACATGAAAGTCGTTTCCTTGGCACCTGAGGTCCTTTAATCCAGTAAACAGAATTCGTAATGACTAAGTTACATATCAAAAAAGGCGATACCGTCTATGTTAATGCTGGTGAAGACAAGGGTAAGACAGGTAAGGTTACCAAGGTCCTTGTTGAGAAGCAGCGCGCAATCGTTGAGGGTGTAAACTTTGTTTCTAAAAGCCAGAAACCAAGTGCGAAGAATCCTCAAGGTGGCATTGTAAAAATGGAAGCTCCCATTCATATCTCAAACTTGAATGTGGTAGATCCTAAAAGTGGTAAACCGACACGCATTGGCCGTCGTAAGAACGAAGAAGGCAAGTTGGTTCGTTATGCAAAAAAATCAGGAGAGGAGATTAAGTAATGAGTAATACAGCACAACTTAAGAAGGAATATGCCGAGCGTATTGCTCCGGCTCTCATGAAGCAATTCAATTATTCTTCTTCCATGCAAATACCTGTACTCAAGAAGATTGTTATCAATCAAGGTTTGGGTATGGCTACTGCAGATAAGAAAATTATTGATGTCGCTATCAATGAACTCACTGCAATCACCGGCCAGAAAGCTGTGGCAACAGTTTCACGCAAGGACGTAGCTAACTTTAAGCTTCGTAAGAAAATGCCTATCGGTGTTATGGTTACTCTGCGTCGTGAGCGTATGTACGAATTCTTGGAGAAACTCGTGCGTGTAGCTCTGCCTCGTATCCGTGACTTCAAGGGTATTGAAGGTAAACTTGATGGTCGTGGTAACTATACCCTCGGTATTCAGGAGCAAATAATCTTCCCCGAAATAAACATCGATACCATCGATCGCATTCTTGGTATGAACATAACGTTCGTAACAACGGCAGCTACCGATGAAGAAGGTTACGCACTGCTCAAAGAATTTGGTCTTCCTTTCAAAAACGCTAAAAACAACTAATATACAATATGGCAAAGGAATCTATGAAGGCTCGCGAAGTAAAGAGAGCCAAGTTAGTAGCCAAATATGCAGCAAAACGTGCAGCGTTGAAAGAAATTGTGAACAAGTCAGGTGATCCCGTTGAAGCTTATGAGGCAGCTCGTAAACTTCAGAAGATACCCCGTAACGCAAATCCCATTCGCTTGCACAATCGTTGCAAAATCACTGGTCGTCCTAAAGGATATATCCGTCTTTTTGGTCTTTCTCGTATTCAGTTCCGCGAAATGGCATCAAACGGTCTTATCCCCGGCGTAAAGAAAGCAAGCTGGTAAATTTATTTATATTTCTTAATATTGTCGGGGTAGTCCCGATTAATTAAAATTATTATTTATATGACTGATCCAATAGCAGATTATTTGACGCGGTTGCGCAACGCTATTCAAGCAAAGCATCGTGTGGTTGAAGTGCCCGCATCAAATTTGAAGAAGGACATCACTAAGATCCTTTTTGAGAAAGGATACATTCTCAACTACAAGTTTGAGGAAGATGGTCCTCAGGGAACAATCAAAATTGCTTTGAAGTATAATCCTCAAAGCAAAGTCAATGCTATCAAGAGCTTGACCCGTGTATCCACTCCAGGTATGCGTAAGTATACCGGTTATCGTGATATGCCGAGAGTTATTAACGGACTTGGTATTGCCATCATTTCCACGTCCAAAGGTGTCATGACTGACAAAGAGGCTGCCGAACTCAAGATTGGCGGCGAAGTGCTTTGCTACGTTTATTAATTGAGGGAGGAACAATATGTCTAGAATAGGTAAATTGCCGATTAACATTCCTGCAGGCGTTACAGTTACCCTGAAGGATAATGTAGTGTCTGTAAAAGGACCGAAGGGTGAATTAAGCCAAGCTGTTGATCCTTCTATTATTGTCACCATCGAAAACAACGAGATTACATTCGCTATCGATGAGAAGAATGATTCTGTGGAACAGAAGCAGAAGCAGGCTTTCCATGGTCTTTACAGATCACTCGTAAACAATATGGTTGTTGGGGTTTCTGAAGGCTATAAGAAAGAAATGGAGCTTGTAGGTGTAGGTTATCGTGTTTCAAATCAGGGCAATTTGATAGAATTTGCTCTTGGTTATACACATAGCATCTTCCTCCAGTTGCCGAATGAAATCAAGGTTGAAACAAAGTCTGAAAGAAATAAGAACCCGTATATTTGCCTGGAATCTTGCGATAAGCAACTTTTAGGTCTTGTATGTGCTAAAATCCGTTCTTTCCGCAAGCCTGAACCTTATAAGGGTAAAGGTATTTTGTATGTTGGCGAGCAGATTCGTAGAAAGTCTGGTAAGTCAGCTGGTGCTAAGTAATTTTAATTGGATAAGATTATGACTACGAAAAAAGAACAAAGACGCATCAAAATTAAATATCGGGTACGTAATAAAATCTCAGGTACTGCTGAACGTCCCCGTTTGACTGTCTTTAGAAGTAACAAGCAGATTTACGTTCAAATCATCAACGACGAAACAGCTTCCACATTAGTAGCGGCTTCTTCTCTTGGTATGGAAGCCATGCCTAAGAAAGAACAGGCAGCGAAAGTCGGAGAACTCGTTGCAAAAAAAGCCATTGAGGCAGGTATAACCCAGGTCGTTTTCGATCGTAATGGTTACTTGTACCATGGTCGTGTAAAAGAAGTTGCAGACGGTGCCCGCAATGGCGGACTTAAATTCTAAATGATTATGGCAAACAGAGTAATAGTTAATAGCGAAGAATTAAAAGATAGACTCGTTGCTATCAATCGTGTGGTTAAAGTGACCAAAGGTGGTCGTACTTTTACATTTGCCGCTATTGTTGTAGTTGGTGATGGTAAAGGTGTCATTGGCTGCGGTCTTGGTAAAGCAGGAGAAGTTACAGCTGCAATCGCCAAAGGCGTAGAAGCTGCTAAGAAGAATCTCATAAAGGTTCCTATTATCAAAGGTACAGTACCTCATGAGCAAGCAGCTAAGTTTGGTGGTGCCGAAGTACTGATTCTTCCTGCTTCTGAAGGTACTGGTGTTGTTGCCGGTGGTGCAATGCGCGCCGTACTTGATAGTGTTGGCATAAAGGATGTGCTTGCTAAGTCAAAGGGATCTTCAAATCCTCATAATTTAGTAAAAGCAACGATTTTGGCATTGAGTGAAATGCGTGATGCCAAAACAATTGCTCAGCACCGTGGTATTTCTATGGAAAAAGTATTCAGAGGATAAATTGACTATGGCAACTATAAAGATTAAGCAAATTAAGAGCAGAATCGGTGCAAGCATCGATCAGAAAAGAACGCTTGATGCTCTGGGCCTCACGAAAATGCATCGTATGGTGGAGAAAGAAGATAATGCTTCTCTGCGTGGCATGATTAATAAGGTTCATCATTTGGTAACTGTCGTAGACTAATTTTACTAAAAAGAAAGTTATGAAATTACATACTTTAAAACCTGCTAGTGGTTCTACGCACTCACGTAAGAGAATAGGTCGCGGTCCGGGTTCGGGCATGGGTGGCACTTCAACGCGTGGTCACAAAGGTGCTAAGCAGCGTTCCGGTTATAGCAAGAAAATAGGTTTCGAAGGCGGCCAGATGCCTTTACAGCGTCGTTTGCCTAAATTCGGCTTTAAAAACATTAATCGTGTAGAATATAAGGCTATCAATCTTTCAACTATTCAAGGTTTGGCTGAAGCTAAAGGTCTTCAGAAAGTTGGTGTGGAGGAATTGATCGCTGCCGGATTTATTTCTTCGAAACAGTTGGTTAAGGTACTTGGCAATGGCCAGATAACTTCCGCAATAGAAGTTTTGGCTCACGCTTTTTCTAAAAGTGCTGAAACTGCTATTCAAGCAGCTGGTGGTACCGCTACAAAAATTTAATGGTAAGTCTCTCTATCAATGAAAAAAATAATCGAGACTGTAAAGAACATTTGGAGAATTGAGGATTTGAAAACTCGAATCCTCATAACTCTCCTTTTTGTTGCTATCTATCGCTTTGGCTCATTTATCGTGTTGCCTGGTATTGACCCCGGTCCTTCGGGACTGAAAGGATTACAGGATCAGACCAATGAAGGCCTTATGTCTTTGTTGAACATGTTTTCCGGTGGTGCTTTTTCCAATGCTTCTGTTTTTGCATTAGGTATTATGCCTTATATTTCAGCATCTATTGTTATACAATTGCTTGCTGTAGCTGTGCCTTATTTTCAGAAGATGCAACGTGAAGGGGAAAGTGGTAGAAGAAAAATTAATCAGTATACACGCTGGTTGACAATCGCAATTTTGGTGTTCCAGGCACCTGCTTATTTGATAAACTTGCATAATCAAGTAGGTGGAGCTTTTCGTGTGGAAATGGGCATCGAGTTTATGATATCGTCTACGATTATCCTTGCGGCCGGGAGTATGTTTATACTTTGGTTGGGCGAACGTATCACAGATAAAGGTATAGGTAACGGTGTTTCCATTATTATCATGATTGGTATTATAGCCCGTCTTCCTGAGTCTTTAGGACAAGAATTCCTCCAGTCTTTATCAGGTAGTGAGAATGGTGGTTTGGTGAAATTCCTTTTTGAAATCATAGTATTGCTATTTGTGATGGCTTTTGCTATTTTATTAGTAAAGGCTACTCGTAAAGTCCCCGTTCAGTATGCAAAGCGTATTGAGGGAGGCAAACAATATGGCGGTGCTCGTCAGTATATCCCATTGAAGCTTTTTGCAGCTAACGTAATGCCTATCATCTTTGCTCAGGCTATTATGTTCATTCCGCTTACTATAGCTTCTTCTTTGGGTAATGTTGACGGTTTTTTGGGAAATTTCAGCAATCATACGAGCATACCCTATAATGTTGTGTTAGTTATTCTTATTATTGCTTTCACATATTTTTATACGGCAATCACCCTTAATCCTGTTCAAATGGCAGAAGATATGAAGCGTAATAATGGGTTTATTCCTGGTGTTAAACCTGGCAAGCCCACTGCCGATTATCTTGATACGGTGATGTCTCGTCTGCTTTTTCCTGGTTCTTTGTTCATTTCCGTAATTGCTATTTTGCCTGCTTTTGCCAGCGGTTTGCTTGGTATCAGTTCCGGATTCGCACAATTCTTTGGAGGAACTTCCTTGCTCATTTTAGTGGGAGTTGTTATGGATACTCTCCAGCAAATCGAGAGTCACTTGTTGGTACGTCGTTATGACGGATTGCTTAATTCCGGGCATGTGCGTTCCCAAGCAGGTAATATCTCTGCCTATTAATTAAAACGGGCTTGATGATTTATTTGAAGACTGATGATGAAATAGAGTTGTTGCGCAAAGCTAATTTATTGGTAAGCGCAACACTCACTGAAATAGCTAAGATTATTCGTCCTGGAATAACGACTTTGCAAATGGATTCCTTGGCCGAACAATTTATAAGGGATAATGGTGCGGTTCCAACTTTTAAGGGATTTCCTAATCCTTATGGTTCTGCATTTCCTGCATCAATTTGTACATCTGTTAATGATGTAGTTGTGCATGGTATCCCCAATGACACTCCATTGAAAGATGGTGATATTGTTTCGGTAGATTGTGGAACATTGCTTGATGGCTTTTGTGGTGATTCTTGTTACACTTTTTGTGTAGGAGAAGTTAAGCCGGAGGTAAAAGCTTTATTGGAGACAACAAAAGCTGCACTCTATAATGCTATTGAGACAGCTATTCCAGGAAAGCGATTAGGAGATATTGGCTATGCTGTTCAGTCCTTGTGCGAAAGTAAAGGATATGGTGTGGTCCGTGAATTTGTAGGTCATGGCATAGGTCGTGAAATGCATGAGGATCCGCAAGTTCCCAATTATGGAAAACGTGGTACCGGCAAGCAGTTGAAAAACGGTTTGTGCATAGCCATAGAGCCAATGATAACTATGGGTACTCATGAAATTATGATGAAAGAAGACCGCTGGAGTGTGGCAACGCGCGATGGTCGATTCGCTGCTCATTTTGAGCATACGATAGCAATTCATCATGGCAAAGCTGATATTATGTCATCATTTGAACAAATAGAAGAAATAGAAAGACAGTTAAATTAATATGGCAAAACAAACCGCTATAGAACAAGACGGAACGATTGTTGAAGCTTTGAGCAATGCAATGTTTCGTGTCGAATTAGAGAACGGGCATGAAATTACCGCTCACATATCGGGTAAGATGCGTATGCATTACATCAAGATTCTTCCCGGAGATAAGGTGAAGGTAGAAATGAGTCCGTATGACCTTTCTAAAGGGCGCATCGTATTCAGATACAAATAATAAAAACAGATATGAAGACAAGAGCATCTTTAAAGAAACGCACGGCAGACTGTAAAATTGTACGTCGTAAAGGCCGTTTGTTTGTAATTAACAAAAAGAACCCTAAGTTCAAAATGCGTCAGGGTTAATCCAGTTTTCGCAAAATAACTTAATAAGTATATGGCAATAAGAATTGTTGGTGTTGATTTGCCTCAGAACAAGCGAGGCGAAATCGCATTGACCTATATCTACGGAATAGGTCGCAGTAGTTCGGCTAAAATCCTTGATAAGGCCGGCATAGACAGAGATCTTAAAGTTAAGGATTGGACCGATGACCAAGCCGCTAAGATCCGTGAAATCATCGGCGCTGAGTACAAAGTAGAGGGTGACCTCCGTTCTGAAATTCAGTTGAACATCAAGCGCCTGATGGACATTGGTTGCTATCGTGGTGTTCGCCATCGTATTGGTTTGCCTGTTCGCGGTCAGAGCACGAAAAACAATGCTCGTACGCGCAAGGGTCGTAAGAAGACTGTCGCTAACAAGAAAAAAGCTACTAAATAATAAATAGATATGGCAAAGAAAACAGTCGCAGCTAAAAAGAGAAATGTAAAGGTTGACGCTATGGGCCAGTTGCATGTTCATAGTTCTTTCAACAATATCATCGTGTCTTTGGCTAATAGCGAGGGCCAGATTATCTCTTGGTCTTCAGCCGGTAAGATGGGCTTCCGCGGTTCTAAGAAGAACACTCCGTATGCTGCTCAGATGGCAGCTCAGGATTGTGCAAAAGTAGCTTATGATTTAGGTCTCCGCAAAGTGAAAGCTTATGTGAAAGGTCCCGGTAATGGACGTGAGTCTGCCATCCGTGCCTGCCACGGTGCCGGTATCGAAGTAACGGAAATCATTGACGTTACGCCCCTGCCGCACAATGGTTGCCGTCCTCCGAAGAGAAGAAGAGTATAATATTCAGTGTAACGCTTTAAAAGAAAAAGATAAAATATGGCTAGATATATAGGACCTAAGTCTCGTATTGCCCGTAAGTTCGGAGAGGCGATTTTTGGTGCGGATAAAGTGCTTTCCAAGCGTAATTATCCTCCCGGACAGCATGGTAATTCTCGTCGCCGCAAGACTTCCGAGTACGGTGTCATGTTGGCTGAGAAGCAGAAAGCTAAATATACTTACGGTGTTTTAGAGAAACAGTTCCGTAATATGTTTGACAAGGCTGCCGCCTCCAGTGGTATTACTGGTGAGTTGCTACTCCAGGCTTTGGAGTGCCGTCTCGACAATGTCGTTTATCGCCTTGGTATTGCTCCCACCCGTGCAGCTGCCCGCCAGCTTGTGAATCACAAGCACATTACGGTAGACGGCAAGGTGGTTAATATTGCCTCTTTCAGTGTGAAACCTGGTCAGATCGTTGCTGTTCGTGAGAAGTCCAAGTCTCTCGAAGTAATTGCTGACGCTCTTGCAGGTTTCAATCACAGCAAGTATCCTTGGATTGAGTGGGATGAAGCCACAAAGTCCGGAAAATTGCTTCACAAACCCGAGCGTGCTGACATCCCTGAGAATATCAAGGAACAGCTGATTGTCGAGTTGTACTCTAAAAACTAATTAAAACTGATTATTTTCATGGCGATATTAGCATTTCAAAAACCTGACAAAGTAATAATGTTGGAGAACGATGCCAAGTTCGGAAAGTTTGAGTTCCGTCCTTTGGAAACGGGCTTTGGCACGACTGTCGGAAATGCGTTACGCCGTATCCTGCTCTCCTCTCTTGAGGGATTCGCCATCAACACCGTCAAAATTGACGGTGTTGAGCACGAGTTCGCTTCGATATCCGGAGTGCGCGAAGACGTAACCAACATTATTCTCAACCTGAAGCAGGTACGCTTCAAGCAGTTAGTAGAGGAATACGAAACTGAGAAGGTAAGTATCAACATTGCCAATGCCACAGAGTTCAAAGCTGGTGACATCAGCAAATATCTTACTGGATTTGAAGTGTTAAATCCGGAATTGGTGATTTGTCACCTTGATTCCAAAGCCACGATGCAGATTGAACTGACGATTAACAAAGGACGCGGTTATGTTCCGGCCGAAGAAAACCGGGATTTCTGCTCTGATGTCAATCAAATAGCAATCGACTCGATTTACACCCCTATCCGTAATGTGAAATACGTTGTAGAGCCTTATCGTGTGGAACAAAAGACCGACTACGATAAACTTATACTCGAAATCACTACGGACGGTTCCATTCAGCCGAAGGACGCGCTCAAGGAAGCTGCCAAGATTCTCATTTATCACTTTATGCTCTTCTCCGATGAGAAGATTACCATTGAGGATTCCGCCAATATGGACAATGAAGAGTTTGATGAGGAAGTGCTCCACATGCGCCAGTTGCTCAAGACCAAATTGATTGATATGAACCTTTCGGTTCGCGCTCTCAACTGTTTGAAAGCTGCCGATGTGGAAACACTTGGTGATTTGGTACAGTTCAACAAGAATGACCTCTTGAAGTTCCGTAACTTCGGTAAGAAATCGCTCACTGAGCTTGATGATTTGCTCGAGGGTCTGAATCTGTCGTTTGGAACCGACATTTCTAAGTATAAATTAGATAAAGATTAAAAACAAACATGAGACACAATAAGAAATTTAACCATCTGAGCCGTACTGCTTCTCATAGAGCGGCTATGCTTTCCAACATGGCTTGCTCTCTGATCAAGCACAAAAGAATCACTACGACTCTCGCCAAGGCTAAAGCGTTGAAGAAGTACGTTGAGCCGCTGATTACCAAGAGTAAGAACGACACCACGAACTCTCGTCGCGTTGTCTTCAGCTATTTGCAGGACAAGTATGCCGTGACCGAGCTTTTCAAGGAAATTTCCGTTAAGGTGGCTGATCGTCCCGGTGGTTACACGCGCATTATCAAAACCGGTTTCCGTCCCAGCGACGGTGCCGATATGTGCTTCATCGAACTTGTTGATTACGATGAGAATATGGCTAAGACTAAGAAGAAAGCCACGCGTACGCGTCGCTCCAAGAAGTCTGCTGCCGAGGCTCCTGCTGCTGAAGCCGTTGTTGCTGAAGAAGCACCTAAGGCCGAATAATTTAAGGTTATTGTCCAAATATCAAAAGAGGCTGTCTTTCGTCTGGAAGGCAGCTTCTCTTTTTTTGTGTTTATTGAAGGTTGGAGTCTATGTTTCAAATCAACCGGTTCTATCTTCATCCTCTGTACTTGGGATATGTCATCATTAAAAGACTATGTACGTTTAAAGATGATACTATTAAAGGCGAACTATATTCTCGTGGGTTTTACAGACATTTCAAAACTGAGAGTGAGGTGTTCTCTCAAACAGCACACAGAGAGAAGATTTGACCTCAATATAGACGGAGTTTCGCCCGTCATTGGTTCAGGCGACAGACAAGTTTATGGAAGCGTTGGTAATGCCGATAAGGAAACAAAAAGGTATAAAGCTATAATTTATAATATAATTCGTGGTTGTAGAATGTTACATCATGTTTTTGTGTACTTTTGTAGTTGAATTGAGTGTTTAAATTTATAAAACAATGGGGAAAACATTGAAACAATATTGTAGCGAAGTAGATGTTTGGGAAGATTGGCGAGATAATTATAAGCAATTTGTCCCTCAATTTATCAATGAAGCTATTATGAAGGCTAATTGGGAAGATTGGGATGAAACTGTCTTTTATGAATTTTTTGAACGTTCAAGTGATCAATGTGTGTCTTCTCTGAAGCAAGGCTATTTTACTAAAGATGAAAAGCAAACAATAAAATCAAATTGGAGCAAGATTGCACCATTGCTAAAAAATATAGCACAAAATCAGGATATTCCTCAGTGGGAAACATATCAAAAAGTAAAAAAGCAAATAAGAAACTTTACAGCACAAGATAGAAGAGCTGCAACCAATCGGTTGATAGCTTCTTTACAGCCTAATTTATTATGTACAATCGTCAATGAATATCATTTATGGGCATTGTTCGCTAAATTAAAAGAGCATTCTTCTGACACTATTCCGGATTTTATTGGAGGCAATTGGTTTATTAATAGTCACAATATATGTTGCTTGTTCCAAAAAGTATTGCAACCACAAAATGCAATGGATATAATTACATATCCTTGGGAAGTATTACAGCATTTAAGATATATTGAAAAAAAACGAATAGATATGAGCACTTATATTGATACAAAGAAAGCACTTCTTGCAATAAATCAAAATTTAATATTTACGGGAGCTCCAGGTACAGGAAAAACTCATTTGGCTAAACAAATAGCGAAGTCAATTATAGGAGTGAAATCTGATGAAGATTTGGAGAAAACTGAACAATTTGCATTCGTTCAGTTTCATCCTTCTTATGATTATACAGATTTCGTTGAGGGATTGCGTCCAACTCCTCCAGATAGTAATGGTAATATTGGATTTGAAAGAAAGGATGGAATATTCAAAACATTTTGTAAATGTGCCATACAAAGTGAGATTGTCGATATTATAGACAATTTTGAGGATTGTTGGATAAAGCTTATTGATTTGTTAAATAGCCAAGATTTTTTGGAGGTTCCATTACTAAGTGGAAAAGATGTTTTTAAGTTGGAACTAAATGTCAATGGAGATGGTTTGGCAAATAGAACATATGAGAATGGTGATTATGACAAGGGGACTTGGATTCATGGTAAGTCTAAATTCTTCAATAAAGAACAGTTATACAATGTTTATAAAGGACAGTTAGGGATACCTAGTGGAGGTCATGATAATTATAGGAAAGCAATAGTTCAATATATGAAAGAGAATCTTGGACTACAAGATTACTTCAAGGGAAAGGAGAATAAGGGTGATACTCAACGACGTTTCGTTTTTATTATTGATGAAATAAACCGCGGTGAGATTTCTAAGATATTTGGAGAGTTATTCTTTAGTATAGATCCTGGCTATCGTGGAAAAAATGGGTTGGTTAAAACGCAATACCAAAATCTGATAACGGATAAAACAGATCCATTCTATGACGGATTCTACGTACCGAATAATGTTTATATTATTGGAACTATGAACGACATAGACCGTAGTGTGGAAAGCATGGATTTTGCCATGCGCCGTCGTTTTGCTTGGGAAGAAATAAAAGCAAATGAGAATACTGGAATGCTGGATGAACTTCAAGACATGAAGGATGAAGTTACAGACGTTATGAAACGCTTAAATGCTGCTATATGGAATGAAGAGTCCAATATTGGGATTGAAGGGTTAAATGCGGCATACCACATTGGTGGTTCTTATTTCTGTAAATTGCAACTATATCTTGATGATGAGCGTACTAACAAAAAATCAGCATACAGGCACCTTTGGGAAAATCACTTGAAAGGAGTGCTTTTTGAATATCTAAGGGGGACGGCAAACGCTACGGAAAATCTAAAAATGCTTGAATCGGTTTATTATAACGAAAATGGCAACAATGATATTGAGGGATAATACAAAATATTCTTCTTCAGATAAGCTTGGAGAATATCTGTCATTCAATAATATTGCTAACAGAAAAATATCAGATTTGTTAGACGATAGAGGTAATGACCTGCTTATTTATCCTCATTCATTTAGCCGGTGCGAGGATGAAATGGGTAGTCAATATCTATTTTCGTTACAAATCAATTGGAAAGAGAATAAATGTACAAAAGCTGTTTTGGAAACAGGGAATATGGTGGGCTTCATAGGCATGAATGGACAATCCGTTTCCATTCATTCTCGTTTTTCAAAAAATGCAGAAGATTTCTTTTTACATTATATGCTTCAAAAAGTTTTATGTATCAATGTTGTAAGCTTATCACATGGAACTGCAAATGAACAAATATTCAATTCCCTTTTATATCTGTTTCCAAAACTTCTCAAAGAAGCATTAGCCCAAGGACTATATAAAGAATACCAACGGGATGAATACAATGATGCTAATGTACGAGGCACAATAGACATCAATAGGCATCTCAAAACAAATTTGCCATTTAATGGTCGTATCGCTTATCGCACACGAGAATTTAGTTATGACAATCATGTAACTGAGCTGATACGGCATACGATTGACTACATTGGCAAAACTTCATTCGGAAAAATGTTGTTGGAAAATGATGCAGAGACGCATACAAGTGTCGCTCAAATTATATCCGCTACTCCAAATTATAGCAGACAAGAAAGAGATAAGGTAATAAAAAGCAATTCAAAAATCATAATTCATCCATATTACTTTCGTTATACACAACTCCAAAAACTCTGCTTGCGTATATTAAGACACGAAAAAATTAAGTACGGAGCAAAAGATGATAAAATATATGGAATTTTGTTTGATGTATCTTATTTATGGGAAGAATATCTTGCCTCTATTCTTACAAAGCAAGCATTCAAACACCCTAATAATAAAGAAAGAACCGGACGAATATATTTGGCAAAACATAAACGATTTCCACGTTATCCCGATTTTTACAGAGAAGAAGACAGTTTCATTATAGATGCAAAATATAAAAGAGAAATCAACCGAGACGATATTCATCAGATGATAACATATATGTATCGTTTAAAGGGGAAGAATGGACTATTTATACAGCCAAGTGATAGAATATGTCAAAAGGAGAGTTATGACTTATTAGGATATGGGATTGATGATAATGCTGGGCTACAAACATATTTTTATCCAATATCGCAAATTGCAAACGATTACAAGCAGTTTGTTGCAGATATGATTTTATCGGAAAATATATTGAAACTACAAATTCAATCAGGGAAATAAAATCGTTGTTTATTTCCCTGATTGAACAAAAGGTTGAGATATATCATAGCAGAACACAGCAACAAGAACGGTTGATAACTCGTTTCCTCAAAATCGGGTAATCTTCCCAAAGTCCTTATTTAAAGAGAATAAGGAGATTGTTTCCAATTTTCGGAAAATATTTTGATGTCAACTGTTTTGATGCGACTTCTTATTCTAAAAGTTGATTTTTTGTGGTTTTTACGGATTTGTCAACCTGATTCTTTATGGTTCTCTTTTTACCCTCTATCGTGTCTGTTGTCATTTTCGCTCCCCGATTGTTTTGTCCGTTAAAGTGATTGTTTCTATCTATGGATATTGCTTATACTAAAGCAACGTAAATATTTAGGATTGAACCCGACAATCAGATTCAATCCGATTGTCCATTATCTTCAAAAAGTTTTATTGTGGAGCTAATATAAAAACCAATGATGACATTCCCGTTATATGCGGAGGAAATTTGTTCCATTTGTCGGATTTTGGCTGTCTCCGTGTTTTAACATAGTTTGCTTTCAGGCGGAGAATGTTGTATCTTTGTAATAGCGAAAGCGGGCAGTTCCCAATGGACTGCCCGCTTTTGGCTTGTTTACGGGGATAATTGCGCCTGTTTTTGTTGTATTTTCATCTCTGAAAGCATTACTTGCTGTTTAAATTCCAAGTATTGGAGTTTAAAATCCGATACGGACTTTTTGAACTTCATGCGTTGTAACCTATGTTTTAACACTTCGAAATGTATAGGAAAGTTAAAAAGGTTAATGTCCGGTGAGGCCTTTTTGTCGTTTCAGGTTGGCTGTACGCCGTCTGCTACAGGGAATTATCCGAACACCTTGACGCGTTCTTCGAGTGATGTGAATGTTTTTTCTCCAGACTGGGCTGTTGATGTGCCGAAAGGCATCTGCGCGATGAGCTCCCACTGTGGGGACAGTTGCCATTCGCGATTCACAGCCTCGTCAATGAGTGGGTTGTAGTGTTGTAGCGATACGCCCAGTCCGGCATCCTCCAGCATGGCCCAAATGGCCAGTTGGTGCATGGCTGAGGTGTGTTGCGCCCATGTGGGGAAACGGTCGGCATAGAGCGGATAGGCTGCCTGAAGCTGCTCCACTATGGCGCGGTCTTCGAAAAACAGGATGGTGCCGTGTCCGTTTCGGAAACTGCCGTCTATCTTGGCTTCTGTAGCCGGAAAGGCCTTGGCCGGCACAAGAGGGCGCAGCGTGTCCTTCGTGATGTCCCACAGTCTGCGGTGGTTTTCTCCCAGGAGCAGGACGATGCGCGTTGATTGTGAATTGAAGGCCGATGGCACATGTGTTACGGCAAAGTCGATGATGTCCTTTATGGCTTCGTCTGATATCGGTGAAGCGGGGGAGAGACTGTAATGGCTCCGCCGATTGCGGAGGGCGTCTTGAAGGTTTTGGGCCATGATGGGGATCTGTTTAGAATCTGATTTTTTTTACGATGTAGGCGTCGGCGGCGTATCTTCCGGGGCCGGTAATGTAGAGCAGGATGAAGACTACGAGGTTGATCAGGGCCGCTTCTCCTTCAATGATGTTGCCGCCGTGTACGCCGAAGAAGGCTATGGCCATGGTGGCTATCAGGGGCAGTGTGCTGAGCCTGAAGAGGAATCCGGCTGCAAAGGCAAGACCGCAGAAGAGTTCGGCAAAGACTGCCAAAGAAACTGACATGGCGCTGCCTATTCCGATAGGGTCGGGGAAAGCGCCGCTGGCCAGTGTTTCGTAGTTCAACAGCTTTTCGAGTCCGTGGAAGGCTACCAGCAGGCCGAAGAGGATTCTCAAACACAGCAACAGTGAGGAATAGAGTTGCGGTGTGATTTTCTTGGGAAATAGGAATGATTTAATCATACGGCTTTGATGTTTAGTTAAACATGTTGTTGACATTGGCAAAGGTACGGCTTTATAGCATCCGTTTTAGTTGGCGAATTTTAAAAAAGACTTTTATTTCCCTAGTCTTCAGGTTTGTTGCGGCTGATAAGTCTGCCAGATGTTAGCAAATAATAAAATCCCCCCTTGCCGGCATGGCGGCGAGGGGGAATTTGGAGGGATTTTTTCCGTTGGCCTCAGTGGAGGATTACAGAAACCGTGGAACGGTGGTGTACGGTTATTTGACAAATTTATGGGTGCGGCTGCCCCTCTCTGTCTTTACCACAACGATGTATGACCCTTTGGGGCAGTTGCGCGTGGAGAGAGCCGTATTGCCTGCAGGTGCGTCAATACGGGAGAAGGCAAGGCGGGCGCCGCCCATATCGTAGATGGAAAATTCAGTACCGGCTTTAAGATTGCCTTCACAAACGAGGGTTTCGGTTGTGCGGTCATGGCGGATAATCATGTCTGCCGTAGCGGAAGGCGCTGGCATGATGCCGTCGGTGAGGGAAGCCAGCGGCGTGAAGCGCAAGCCGAAAGTATAAGTGCCGGAGGTGGGGCAGAGGTATTTGCTGATGGTGCCGGGGCCGCAGCTGCCGTTGCCCAGTCCCTTCTGCATGTAATCGAAATGGGCGTAGATCTTCTTGGAGTAGCCGTTAGGCAATGTCAGTTCCCAGCCGTGCATTTTGCTTTTGAGCGTCACGTCGTCAAAGTTGAGCACAGAAAAGTTTACCTGTCCCTCGGTCTCAACCTTGAGGCCGTAGCCGGTGGTGGGATCGGAGAGTGTGAGTTCGCGCAGGTCCTCGCGGTTACCCATTGATTGTGGGCGCAGGTAAGGTTCGAACATGTCGCCTACTGTTGTGGTGTAACGGCCCAACATGGAACCGGTCTTGCGGTCAATGTAGTTTTCCCACGGGCCTCGGGCGTAATATTCCACATTGTCGAAATTACCTGGGAACTGCATGGCCAGACCGATGCGGCGCAACTCCTGCTGTCCGGCTACAGGCGAGAAAGACGCCTTGAGGTCTACGGCGCCAGAGGCGTGTACTGTGTAGATAAAGCGGTAAGGGCATTTTGTTCCGGCGGCGTCAACGGTTACTGTGACGGTATTGCCGTTGTCAGCCCGTTCGAATGTCGCGGTTTTGTTGCCAACGCCATTTGTGTTGTCATAAGACGGGTCGCTGTTGTAAGGCGCCTCGTTCTCAATCCAGCGGTAGTTGTAGTATTCAGGCGTGCCTCCGTTGCGTATGAGTTCGGTGTCTTTAACCTTCCAGGAGAATATTTCTCCTTTGGCCGTAAAGGTGAGAGACATTTTGCTGTTGCTGATGGTTGTAGTCGTAGCCGTCTGTTTCATGTCGAGCGGATTGCGTTCGTCGGGCGTTACCGCTGGCAACTGTGCCGGCCGGTTCTTGAGTGTGTATTGCTGTGAGGCAACGGGATAGCCGGCATCGGCAAAGGCGGTGGCTTCCTTCCGGCAGATTTCGATGTTCAGCAGGGTTTCCACACCGTTCTTCAGTTTGGTGAAGTAGGGGATGTCCACCTGTCCGGACAAGCCGGGTAAAGTGGCAGGCATGTCCACGCGTCCGCTCTCTACGGAGACGCCGTTTTCCAATATGGAATATTTCAGGTAGAAGCCGTCGAGGGTAATGAAATTGTAGGCGTTGGAGAAAATGAGTCGTTTGGAAGCGGGCGAGAATGAAGTGAACTTGATATTCTGATATACCTTTTTCACTTCGGTAAGCTTGGCCGACCATGCTCGATCAGCCGTAACAAGACCGTTGCAGACGAAGTTGCCCTGGTGCGGCCCCGGATAGTCATAGCCCGTTTTGAATTTGTTCTGACCGTTAAGGGTGAAGCGGCCGGCTTTAATATCTGCCGCATCATAAATAGCCTGGTCCACCCAGTCCCAAATGCAGCCGCCAATGCCATAACGGCTGCTTTCGATGATGTCCCAGTATTCCTGCAGATTGCCGACGGCGTTGCCCATGGCATGAGCGTATTCGCACATGAAATAAGGCTGGTGGCGCCAGTTGTTATTGGCGTTGTTTTGAACATCGTCCAGTCCGGGATACATCTTGCTCCAAATGTCCGTCGGGTCGTCATTGGCGCGCGTAGCTCCTTCGTAATGGATGGGCCGTGGGTCGAGCGCGCGTGTGGCGGCATAGGTGGCATCGAAGTTTGAGCCTGAATTGCTTTCATTGCCTAGACTCCAGAAAATGACAGAGGGGAAGTTACGGTCGCGATAGACCATGCGGACAGTGCGGTCGATGAACTGCGGTTTCCAGGAATTCTTGAAAGTTATGCCTCCGCCTCCGCTGTTCTGCCAGTTGAAGTGGCACTCCACATCGGCCTCGTCCATGACGTAAAGTCCGTAATAGTCGAACATGGCGTTCATCTTGGCCTGACGCGGGTAGTGACTGGTGCGTATGGTGTTCATGTTGGCCTGTTTCATCATGATGATGTCTTTCAACATGGTAGGCACATCAATGCTGCGGCCGTGCAATGGGTGGGTGTCTTGCGTGTTGACACCTTTGAAGAAGATGCGTTTGTTGTTGATATAGACCAGCCCGTCCTTTATTTCGATGTGACGGAAACCGTATTTGGTCGAAAATGCCTGTTCTTCGCTGCCGTCGGCATTCTTTTGCGAAACAGTGACAGTGTAGAGTGTTGGAGTCTCGGCCGACCATAGTTGCAGGCCGTTTAGCCCATCGAAGGTAACGCTTCTGATTTGTTCCTTTTCACCTTCAGTAAAGGCAAATGTCGTTTCCTGCCGGGCTATGGTTTCGCCTTGGGGCGATAGCAGGCTTACTGTTACGGTTTTTTCTTCCGCTGTTCCTTCGCGGTTATCGGCAGTGAGTTCCACTTTCATAGATCCGCTCTTGTAACCGTTGGCAGCATCGAGTGTGCTGGTGATGTAATGGTCGCGGACAAATGTTTTTGGGGTGGCAAAGAGGTATACGTCGCGGTAAATGCCACTCATGTGGAACATGTCCTGACCTTCAAGGTAGGAACCGTCACACCAGCGGAATACTTGTACGCTGACATTGTTCTCTCCTTGGCGCACATAGGCTGTTACGTCAAATTCGGCATCGTTGGTGGAACCTTGCGTATAGCCTGCATAATGGCCGTTCACCCAGACGTAGGCTGCACTGTATATACCGTCAAAGTGGAGGAATATGCGTTTATTGTCCCATCTCTCAGGGAGTGAGAAAGTGCGCCGGTAAGATCCTACGGAGTTGGTCAGACCGTTTTTCATCTGTACATATGGAGGATTGTCGGCAAAGGGATAGTTCACATTTATATATAAAGGAATACCGTAGCCTTTCATTTCGAGGCAGGAGGGTACGGTTATGGTGTCCCAGGCTGAGACATCGGCATTGTCTGCCCAGAGGTCTGCTTCTCCGGGGCGGGCTTCTGGCGATGATACGTAGTTGAGTTTCCACAGTCCGTTCAATGTGAGTACCTCAGAACTTTTTGGATTGAGCCAGGGACTGTTGTAGCGAGGGTCGGCCATCATTTCCGCAGTGTTGGCATAGGGCATATAGGTGGCGTGTCCCGGTTCTTTGTTTTCTTCAAAGAATTTTTCGTTTTCCCAGTCAGCTCTGGGCTGCTCTGGGGGAGCGGATACGGCGTTGAGTGTGAAGTGGGTACTGGCATCAGCGGCGTCCTCTGTCATCTTTGTATTGCCGTCGGCAGTGGCGGAGATGAAGTAATTCTTGTTGTTCCGGCTGTAGCGGATCTGGTATGTGGCCTCTTTGCCTTCAACGGGTACAAACGTAGCTTTTTGATTGTCCGAAGAAGTGCTGGCCGACCATTGCAGAGGGCGGTAAACGCTTTGTAACCCGGCATCGAGAGCCTTGTTGTAAGTGGTGTTGAAAAGTACAAACGTACCGCCGGTGTTGCCGCTCAGCAGTTGCCACACTTGTCCGTAATTGTCAGGTTCGTAACTATCGGCGTAAATGTAACTGTCATTGTCATAACTTTTCCGGTTCGATAATACCTTGCCTGTGTTGGCTTGGGTGATGACGTAATGCAGATTGGCCAAAGGTATAGAGACGGCTTTGTCAGTTTCTTCAAATTTGAAATGAGTAGTAGTGGCGTTGAGATCGGTTTCCATTTTCAGACTGCCAGCCGCCTGCGCAGTCATGGTCCTCGTTCCGTCGGCGGCATAGAGAAGCTGGTAAGTAGATTCCTTTCCTTCAACGGCCTGTATCAGAAACTTCTGGTTATTGTTGTTTGGATCAACGTTCCATTGCAGTAACGTCCAAGGGGTACTGCTGTTCTCGGCCATGTCCATAGCTTTGTTGTAGTTGGGGTTGCAAAGTACGAACGTAGCCTCCTCATCCTCTACGGGAATCAGTGTCCATTCTTGTCCTGGCGAAGTGTTGTCGGGGGATGCAAGGGTGATGGCTGCGTTGTTGTTACCGTTGTTGCCGTTGGTCACAGCCAGTCCGTTGGAGGCTTGTGTGATGTGATAAATGACTCCCGGCCGCACTCCGATGTCGGCATAGGCAGCCAGTGAGAGGCAGCATAGCAGGAGGCCTATAAAGATTTTCTTACCTCTGTTGTCATTGTAAATAGGTTTCATATAAAAGGATATTGATAAAGTGATTAGTTCCTGTTTATCACGTCGTTTAATGTTTTCATGAAGACAAAACACTTAACTTCGCAAAGTTACATATTTTTAGGAAATACCCGTCAAAACAGCGGAAAAATATAGTTTGGAAGGAATAACCTTATCAAATGTCCGATAGGCGGATGAATAGTAATGTTCTCTTTTTAGTACAATTTGCTTTCTGCCGTAATTTGTATTAAAATGCCAGTCCTGTTTGTTTTAATGTCGTTGGGCAATTGCAGCCTAGAGCGGGTCGACATCGAAATGAAGTCTGACGCCTTTATATTCCGGTTGGGCCAGCAAAAGGTCGCGGGCCGTCGCCAGCGTGCGTCTCACGCCGCTTACGGGTAATTCGGGACGGAGTTTGAGCAGAAGTTTGCGGATGTGGAGCATCTGCACACGTCCCACGGCCGGCTTGTCGGGACCCAGCAGGTCCTCACCGAAATGCGGGCGCAATAGAGCGGCCAGATAATCGGCGGCCTGAGCGCACACTTGCTCGTTGCGGTGGCGGAGATAAATGTCTGTTATGCGGCGGAAAGGCGGATAGCGAAACATTTCGCGCTCTACCAGTTGCTGCCCGAAGAGGGCGGCATAGTTGTTTTCCGTCACCTGATGTATGACAGATAGGTCGGGCTGCCGTGTCTGCAACACCACGATGCCTCGGCGGCCTCGGCGACCTGCCCGCCCGGCAACCTGTGCCATCATGTGGTAAGCACGTTCGTAGGCACGGAAGTTCGGTTGCGACAGCATTTGGTCGGCGCTCAGGATGCCCACCACGCGTACACGGTCGAAATCAAGTCCTTTGGTTACCATCTGTGTGCCGATAAGCAAATCGGTGTCACCCCTCTCAAAGTCGTTGATAATGCGCTCGTAAGCCGCTCGCGAGCGCGTTGTGTCCAAATCCATTCTTGTCACTCTGGCTTGAGGGAAAAGCGTTTTCACTTCCGCTTCTATTTTCTCCGTACCGTAACCGATGTCGCGCAGATCAGTATCTTCGCAGTTGGGGCATTGACGCGGCACATCGTAATGTGCGCCGCAATAGTGACACACCAGTTTGCCGCTGTGCTGGTGAAACGTCAGCGACACATCGCAGGCTGTGCAACGCGGTGTCCATCCGCACGTGCGGCATTCCAGCACCGGAGCATATCCGCGGCGGTTCTGGAACAGAATGGTCTGTTCACCATCGGCCAATGCCTGTCTCACTTCTTCGATGAGCCGAGGTGAAAGGGGAGTCTTCATCAGTTTTTTGCGGCGCAGTTCCTTTACATCCTCCACTACAATTTCGGGTAGTTGCACGTCACCGTAACGGGCGGTCAGCGATACGATACCGTACTTTCCCGCAACGGTGGCGTTATAGTAAGTCTCTACCGAAGGCGTGGCTGTTCCCAAAAGAACCTTTGCCCCGTATTCCCGTGCCAGTACCATAGCGGTATCACGGGCGTTATAGCGGGGGGCGGGGTCTTGCTGCTTATAGCTTGTTTCGTGTTCCTCGTCCACTATGACCAGTCCCAAGCGGCGGAAAGGCAGAAACAGTGACGAACGCACGCCGAGTATGAGCGGGAAGGCACGGTCGGTGAGTTGCCGTTGCCACAGTTCGGCCCGCCAGGCATCGGGAAACTTGGAATGGTAAACTCCCATGTGCTCGCCGAACACACGTCCGAGGCGGTCGGTTATCTGCGTGGTGAGGGCAATTTCCGGTACGAGATAGAGCACCTGCAACCCTCGGGCGATAGTTTCCTCTATAAGCCGGATGTATATTTCGGTTTTACCGCTTGATGTGACACCGTGGAGCAGGCACACGTCTTTGTTCTGCCATAACCGCCGTAGTTCGTCACAAGCCTCCTGCTGCGCCCCGCTCAACGGCCGTTGGCGGAAAGCCGCGTCGGCCGCATGGGATTTCAGCCGGTCAACGGCTACGGGAAATACCTCTACGAGACCTTTTCTGCGCAAAGCCGGTACTGCGGCGGCAGCGCCATCCACTGTGTCCGACAAGGCTTTCTTCGACATTTCGCCTGTACTGAGAAGCGACAGGAGTACGGCCTTTTGTTTTTGCGAACGCTTCAAATCCTCAAGTGCCATGCGGAGTTGTTGCTCGTCACGCAGGAAGTCGGCCGCACGCACATGTATTTCTGTCCGTGGCCGGAGGGTGCGCCCCATGGCTTCGTGCACTTTCACCGCTCCGGCTTCCATAAGCCGGCGTAATAAAGGGAGGACCGATGACTTAAGACCTATTTTCTTTTCAAGCGTGGCCACGTTGACCGCCTTTTCGCCGGCCAACGCATCAACTAAGGATTTTTCACGTGCCGACAGGAGGGCATAATCTTCAGCGGTAAACTCCGGCGCGGCCTCTACGAGCATTTCGCTTTCAAGCTTAAGACCGGCCGGAAGTGCGGCTTTCATCACTTCGCCCGGCATACATAGATAATACCGCGCCATCCAGCGCCATAATTTTATCTGCTGAGGCAGGAGCAGGGGGGCTTCATCCACCACATCGGTTATGCTCTTTAACTCTGCGCCTGCCGGCGGAGGCGTGCCGGGCCGCCGGATAACGATGGCGGAATAATATTTCCGTTTGCCCAACGGCACCACTACGCGTGACCCTACACTGACGCGCCCGGCCAACTCTTGTGGCAAGGCGTAGGTATAGGCACCGGGTAAAGCCAGCGGAAGAATAACATCGGCAAGGCAGTCGTTTCCAACCGGTAATGTTTCCGGAACAGAACAAGGCAAGTCGGAGTGTGGCATAGCTACAAGGAAAAAGTTTTGAAAAAGGCACGTACAGCAGATGAGGCCGACAGACGGCGATGGCAGTATACCCCGCGGAATGCCGCTGTCTTTCCGTATATGTCCGAACGCGTCAGGTAAATGCGCCACTTGGTCCGACACGTTCATTGAATCGTCCGAGTGGCAGACAGGCATAGCCGCGCAGCCGCGGCATATATTGCCATTATCTCATCTTTACTGGCACGCCGGTGCGCAGAGCGGCAGCTTCGGATTGTGCGGCAGGCTGTGGCGGATAGATGAGCATGAAGCCGCAGGTAGAGAAATAACGTTCAATCTGTTCAGGCAGATGGTTGATGTAATTGTGGTAAGAAAGTGTTCCGCGCCGGGCGGCGATAAAAATCATCAGGTCATCTTTTCCGGCAGTGTGAGCCAGCGACAGGAAGTCGTGCCATTCGGTGTATACATGGCAGTCACCCTCTATATTGTATTTGCGTTTTTCCCAATATTGCCGTACGGCGGCCATTGTTCCCCGACCGCTGTACATCTCCACCCTGCAGCTGATTTGCGTGGCAAGCAAAGCCACACGTTCGGCCCAGCGGCGGAATCCCGGCTCAAACTCCGCTTTACGGGGAATGAGCAGATGAATGCGGCGCACCGTGGCCAGCGGAAACTCCGGACGGTAGATGATAATCTGCTGCTCTACGGCCGCTACGAGGTCAGTGGCCAGTTTGCCGAAGAAAGTTTCCGTGAGACGTGCTTTCTGATGAAGGCCGATAAGCAGGTCGGAGGCTTCGCATTCCTTCATGGTGTGGGAAATGCCGCTCACTATATTGACCGACCATCGGCTGCGCGACACGAGGCGCACATTGGCCGCAGCGGCAATTTTTGCGGCGTGTTCCAATTGTTTGAGACCTTCGCCCCGTGCGTTGGGGTCGTCCTCAAGCACTATGTTGAGGGCCGTGAGCGGCGTGTCGGCGCCCGGAGTGCGGAGCATAAGGCCTGCCGCCACGAGATCGGGAACGGTTTTGGGATTGGAGAGTGACACGAGAATGCGGTCGTTTTCCTCTTGCTGTACCGCTTCGTCGGGCGTACCGCTTTCGGCCATCCGTCGGGCCGTATGTTCGGTCACGAACGAGGCTATCACACAGGTGAAAAGTATGAATACCATAGTGCCGTTGAGGACATTCTCGTCGAACAGCCTTGATCCGTCGGGCAGGATGATCTTGTAACCTACCAGTACCACGGCCAGTGTGGCGGCGGCGCGTGAGTTGGTCAGGCCGAATATGAGGCGGCGTTCAGGAGCGCCCATGGCGAAAAGTTTCTGCGTGAAGAGAGCCGCCAGCCATTTGGTCAGGCATCCCACCGTCACCATGACTGCCGCCACGGCAAACACGCGGGGATGGTGAACGAAAGCCTTCACGTTGAGCAACATGCCCACGCCAATTAGAAAATAGGGAATGAAAAGGGCGTTGCCAACGAATTCAAGATGGTTCATCAAAGGCGAAGAAGGTGGGATGGAGCGGTTGAGCACAATGCCGGCAAGAAAGGCGCCGAGAATGCCCTCCATGCCTACAAATTCCATCAGACCGGCACCTAGAAACACCAGTGCCAATACGAAAATATACTGCACCACACCATCGTCATACCGCCTGAAGAACCAACGTGCCAGCCGGGGAAAGCTGAACACGATGACCACGCCAAGCAGAATGACTTTCACTACAAGCCAAACCCAATACAGGCCCGTCACGTTGTCGCGGAACATACCGCCCACCACTGCCAGAACGAGCAGCGTCAGGGTGTCGGCCACGATGGTACCTCCAACGGCTATGCTCACGCTGCGCCGGCGGGAAAGGCCGTAGCGCAACACGATGGGGTAGGCCACAAGCGTATGCGAGGCGTACATGGCGGCCATCAGCACCGATGCTGCCACCCCGTAGCCAAGAATGGCGTGGTTGGCCCCGAAGCCGATGGCCAGGGGAAGCAGGAAACTGAGCATTCCCAGCGTCAGGGCGGGCACCTTGAGTTTCTGTACATCCTGCATGTTCATTTCGAGCGAGGCCAGAAACATGATATAATAAAGTCCCACCTTGCCGAACAGTTCGAAACTGCCGTCGCGGTCGAGCACATGGAAACCATAGGGTCCGATGAGTACTCCGGCGGCAATCATGCCTACGATGGCAGGAATCCGCAGCCGTTCGAGCAACATCGGCGCGAAGAGGATAATGCTCAGCACCACGAAGAAAATCCACGTAGGGTCGGTTATGGGAAAACAGGAGGTCAGATAGGAGGACATAAGGGCATAATGAGAACTTCGGAGTGCCTGCCCTGAAAAAATCCCGGTGGCAGGCAACGCCTTACGTAAAAGGATTAACGTGGCAAAGATACGAATTTTTCATCAGAGCCTCACACTTCTTAGGTATGTAATAAGTGATACGGCCGTATTATAATCCTCAAAGGATTTTTCTGGCTGCCTCAAACTGCCGGACCGTAATTCCTCTTTCGGACTCCGCCAAAGGTTCTTTTAGGGCATTACCGGGCATTGGGAAAGGCGTCTCTACAAGCGGAAATGCAGTCGGCACACTTTAATATATTTAACTTCCTGTAACAATCCGAAGTGTTAAAACATAGATTGCAAGTGATGGAAACGAAAAAGTCTTTATTCGAATTCCAACACGAATACTTGGAAATATGAGGTAAACGGTTACTTTGAAAACAGGCGGATGTCACATATAAATGACATCCGCCTGTTTTGCCGCTCGGAGTATAGTCTTGAAAATCAAGCCTCCTATCCTATGCTGCTATTCTCATGAAAAAAGAAAAAGCTACCGAAAAAGAATCAGTAGCAAATTATCTTCTGAGCCGAAAGCCGGACTCGAACCGGCGACCTATTCATTACGAATGAATTGCTCTACCAACTGAGCTATTTCGGCAATATTTTCGCAAATGCGCTGCAAAGGTAATACATATTTTCGAACTGACCAAA
>ERZ778514.378-NODE-378-length-43575-cov-31.227022_pt1 | contig 43575 bp, 52 predicted proteins | sample MGYA00510344_ERZ778514 | MGnify/ENA primary metagenome ERZ778514 (study PRJEB29527, sample SAMN07138968) | mouse gut metagenome | material: feces | host: mouse | place: China:Nanjing | collected 2016-01-25 ...
TTGCATTTTTCAATGCATTTACTTTTAGGTTTTGTTCTCTGAACAATTCTTTTTTAGAATTTTCAGGGTTGCATTACTGTTTATTTGTCAAGGTTCTTTGTGTTCACCTGTCTTATTTGCGACAGCTTATTTAGTATATCTCACACTTTTCTATCTGTCAAGTACTTTTTCCAAGTTTTTTCATTTTTTCTTTTTTAACAAAACTATAATGAATCCACTGAAAAAGTTCCCTTTTCTTCCGCTAACTATTTTATATGTGTCAGCGATGTTGATTATAATATCACGTCGCAATTCAGTTGTCAACATCTTTTTTCATCTTTTGTCAAAAAATGATTACAGTTCAGCCTTGCCGAACTGTTACACATCAAAATACCTGCAATCTCAAATACAAAAAGACAGAAAGCGTTCATTGCAAAAAACACACAATCAAAGAAGAACATTTTTTAGCAGTTCAATCAGATAGTTTGAATAATAAAGCATCGTCAGAAAACGGCTCCGCTCCACCTGCTGCAAAACCCATGCATTCAAGTTCATCACATCAAATACTCCAATGAGCAGAAAGCAAAGCCACACTGCAAAAATTGCTTCTATAAGACCTAACACCGCACCAGCCAACTTGTCCGCCAGCTTGCCGACTGGAATTGCCCGAACCAACCGGAAGGTATCTGTCAAAAATCTCATAAGTCTGTAAATCATGCGAATCGCTAGTAGCAAGAACAATGCCATTATCACTTTTACATAGCTCTTCTGAAGAAAACTTCCAATGCCTTTTGCCATAACTACTAATACAAGAATTCCCAAAATACAGGAAACAATACGTATCACACTCTCTAAAAGTCCTCTTTTCCACCCCCATATTGTTCCTGCTCCAAACACTATCACTACTATGACAAATAAAATATTGATCTCCAATCCTGTTCCCTCCGCTATAAGGAATTGTAACGATATCTGACCACACTGATTGAAATTATTGAAGTTCTATCGTCTGTATCGCATCTTCTGTGACGAGCGTATATTTTTCTATATTTCCTCCTGGAACAAAACAGGTCACTCTATCCTTAAAAATTCCTTGGTATTTGAGCCTGCTGCCCCAATCATAAATCAGACATTCACTGTCATTATATATGATAATCCCAGCGGAATCAAACAAAATATCCTGATACTCCAAATCAAATGCAATTTCACTTACTTTTTTTCCTTTGGTGTCATAGATTTCTATGCGGTAGGTGGTTCCTGCTGCCGTGTTATAATACACAAGTCCCACATGATTTTCATTATAAAATATACTCTGTATTTCCTCAGAAATCATAGTCTCCAACATGCTTTCTGGCTTCTGTTTTCCCTGAAAAAATATCCACCGATTATCCGCTGCCGCAAACACTGTATCATTTGACATAAAATGCACAAAAGGAATCACTGCCTCAGAATATTTATAACCACTCACAAGATTATCTGTATAATTCTGCCCAACCGCAGAAAAATTATAAAATCCTACATTGGACACCAACTTTCCCTGCTCTGCTTTTATGTACGACACAGCCACAAGACTACCATCGCTTGAGATATCAACCGCAATCGGATATCCAGAATTACTCATCCTTGTCTTAAAATCCGCAAAGGACTCTCCTGTTGCATAGTACAAATAGATTGCAGTGACCGGTGAGTCATCTAAAACAGCCGCCACTACACCGTTAGAAGCGACGCAAAAATCTCTAATTGGCATTGTTGTCTCGATTGTCCCAATCGGTCCCTGTGTATCACAGACATAAATTTTTCTGCCATTGTAATCGCCAACTGCAACTGTTTTTCCACTGGTTTTTATCATAGGATTTTGCATTTCATAAGTCTGATTCCAGATGGTTTTTCCCTTTAAGTTTGTACAACTTATTCCATCATTGCTATAAGTCAAAAGTGTTCCTTTGAGATGAATTGTCTTTGAATCTTTTGCCCGCACCCACTCACTCTCGCGTATCACATCATATCCGACATACACTTTATGTTTCCAACTAATATAGGAACTGAGCGCGACAATTGCTGCAAATCCTAGTACTGCCAGAACCATGTACAGTTTTATCTGTCTGTGTCTGGCCAGCATATTGTCCATTGATTTGTCCTTAATCTTGCTATTTGCCGTTTCTTTCTCTTTAATTTTTTTGTTTTTTTCGCCTTTTAATAGATATTGGCTTCTGTTAAAATCCCTAATTTCTGCCATTCACATCCCTCATTTTTACTGCCTATCCAATCGTTCACACAGTTCAGTTACCGCTCTTGTATCACTGAATAGGTACAGTATAACATTATTTTCAGGGAAGTAAAAGCTTTTGTCCATAAAGAATATTATCTGGGTTTTCAATATTATTCCACCGGCAAATCTCCTCCACATGAGAATAGTCCCCATAGACATTGAAGCAGATTGTTTGGAGTGTGTCTCCCTTGCGTACTACATAGTATTGTGGCACAGAATCCTGTGCGGACTGCTGCGCAGAAGTATCCTGTGTGGACTGTTCTATAGTGTCTTGAGGCAATAATTCCTGTGCAAGCTCTCGCGCAGCGGTGTCCTGTGTCGTTGGTTCTTGTGTCGGTTGTATGTCTGTGTCTTGAGACAATGCTTCCTGTGTTGATTGTAAATCAGTATCTTGAGACAATGATTCTTGTGTGGGCTGCTGCGCAGAAGCATCCTGCGCTGACTGCTGTACAACAAGCTCTTGCGCTGGAGAAGTCTCTTGGTTTGCGGCAATATTTTGTCTTTGTTCTGTTCCTTCATGGACATCTGCGCGGTTCTCTTCTGTAGTTTCTGTTATCTCCTTTTCCGATGTTATATTTTCTGCGGGAACAGTCTGCTGCATTGTAGGTATGACCTGGGTTGTATCAGTGTCTGTGTTAGTAGAATTATCATGAAACGCGGAATTTTTTGTGATAAACGCAATACAATAATCAATGCTTGCCTGCATACTCTGCATTTTATTATAATTATTTATAGAAATAATACCATATGCCATAACGCACACAACAAATCCTAAACATAAAAGATTCATAACATTCCACATAAAGCTGACTTTTACCTCCTCGCGATTATACGATTGTGCAATTCTGCTCAGACGTGCCGCATCATTTCTAGAAGTTCTGTTGTGTGTATCGTGTTCTGTTGGGGATAGAATTATTTTGTTGATACCATTTTGTTTGCTGTTATTCCACTCAACAAGATAGTTTTGCATCTCCTCATTCTGGTCATAATATATGTAAAAATCATCTAGTATCACCTTTGTGCTGCGCAGTGTTAATTCCAGTCGCAATCCCTGGTCTTTATTCTGGCTTGCGCTTGCAGTGCCAATATAAGTGCACGATGGAAAATAGGTGTCATTTAGCTGTTGAATTTTATTCCTGTTCCCGTCTAAAATTGCTGCGCCAGAGATTACAATCCGATACCTGCCGCCTTCTTCCAAAATGTTTCCATACATTGCAATGTTGGATGATACATTTGTTTCAATTTGGTACTCATCACTTTTTCGTAAGTCATCCTCCACATTTTTTTTGTTTGAGACAATTTTTTTAATAAACGTGTGTACGTAATCTTCCAAATATAGAATATAGATTCCCTCTGGTGCCCCAATCGTTCGTGTGTTTACCGGAATAGAAGCAGTCCTATCTATTGGCATTGTTCTAGCCGCGCTGCTCCGCATTTCATTTCCAGAATCCTGATGTAATTCCTGAATCCTCGTATTGAAGAGTACATTTGATTGTTTGTCCATAATGCATTACCTTCGTAATGAACTTTATGTTCCAATTACTTTCCTTTCATGTATAATTCTATGGCTGCGCTCGTCCTTCAAAAAAATTAAGAACCCGTTTGCCTTAACCATATCATAGCACTTGGAACGTAAGGATTCTGTCGAAAAGTGTTGTCAAGAAAAATTTTAAAAACCACCTGCTGTATTATTGCAGGTGGTCAAAATACTTTTATGCATGGACCCATGCAGAGAAAGTATGCCACTAAATCGGCGCATGGGCTGCGCAATTAGGGGAAGTAACCTCCCCTAATCGATTGTATTGTAGAACCGATACACGGTTGTTGTTTTATAAGGTCTCTCTGGTCCATAAATCACATCCTGGAATTGCGGTTGATTCACAGCATCCGGGAAACATTGTGTCTCCAGGCAAAGTCCACTGCGCTTGCCATAGGAAGCGCCTCCCTTTCCGATTTGTGGTGTAATGCAGTTTCCAGCATAGAACTGCAAACCAGGCTGGTCAGTGTAAACATCCATCTTTCTTCCCGTGGTAGGTTCTTCCACAGAAGCCACCTTTTGAATGGAGCCATCAAACCCATCCAGTGCAAAATTATGATCATAACCCTGACCATATTTTAACTGAACATTATCCACATCAATTTCATCACCAATTGTCTTCATCTTCCTAAAATCAAAAGGGGTATCTGCTACATCTACAAGTTCTCCTGTAGGAATCAAGCGCTCAAAAATCGGTGTATACTTCGATGCATTAATACAAAGTCTGTGTGACTCAATATTTCCTGACTGATGTCCTGCAAGGTTAAAATATGTATGATTTGTCATATTTATCAAAGTCTTTTTATCACTTGTCGCTTCATATTCTATTTTAAGTTCATTTTCCTCTGTGACAGTATAAGTGACTTGTACCTTTTTGTTGCCTGGAAATCCCATTGAACCATCTGGATCGATAAGCGAAAATACAACACAGTTATCCTTTAAATCTGCATTCCAGATTCTTTTGTGATATCCTCTATTATCGTCACTGTGAAGATTATTGGTGCCATCGTTTACCGCAAGCTGGTATGTTTCCCCATCAATCGTAAAACTTGCATTATCGATACGATTTGCACTTGGTCCAATCGTCGCGCCAAAGAAGCAACCGTTTGTCAGATACCCCTCAATATTATCATAGCCAAGCACCACATCATCAGCATTTCCTGCCCTGCCAGGTACGAAAAGATTGACAAGAATTGCCCCAAAGTCTGTCACTTCCGCCGCAAAACCTTTCTCGTTCTTGATGGTGTAAAGACTAACTTCTGTTCCGTCTGGTGTTTTTCCAAAATTTTTTGTTGTGATTGTCATTGTTTTTCCCTCTTTTCTTGTTATAAGGAACTGTTCAGAAATTTACTTATGATCTCATTATAATCTATCTGAACAATTGATATCTACAGTACTTTTTATAGATTTTACCCTGTAAAATTACACTTTATAGCTCTGTCCTGCCTTCGAGTGCCCGCAGCAGAGTCATCTCGTCAATACACTCCAAATCACCGCCTACAGGCACGCCGCTTGCAATGCGTGTCACTTTGACGCCGGTCGGTTTAATTAGCTTTGAAATATACATTGCGGTTGTCTCCCCCTCAAGGCTTGAGTTCGTCGCTATAATAACCTCCTCAACTTCCCCTTCAAGGCGCTTTACAAGCTCTTTGAGCTTAATGTCATTTGGTCCGATTCCAAGCATAGGAGAAATTGCCCCGTGCAGCACATGATAAACCCCCAGATATTTTCCAGTCTTTTCATATGCAGCTAAATCCCTGATGTTCTCCACAACCATAATCGTTCCGTGGTCGCGCTTTGGATTGGCACAAATTGGACAGATTTCCTTATCCGCAAGGGTACAACAAGTATTACAGTAATGAATATTTTTCCGTGCATCCACCATAATCTGCGCAAAGCGTTCCACATGTTCTGGTGGCATATTGATCACATGGAGTGCAAGCCTTTGCGCAGACTTATTTCCCACGCCTGGAAGTTTTGCAAACTGTTCGATTAACTGATTGATATATCCACTGTAAAGTTCCATTAGAAAGGTAACCCTCCACCAAGTCCGCCAAAGCCGCCTGCCATTTTGCCCATCAGCTCATTGTTCGCTTCCTCCGCCTGACGCAACGCCTCATTTGCCGCTGCCATAATCAAATCCTGTAAAGTTTCTATATCCTCCGGGTCCACTGCCTCATCTGAGAGTGTCACCTTCACAATTTCTTTCTTTCCAGTCACGACAACCTCAACTGCTCCGCCGCCTGCTTTTGCAGAAAATTCCTTGGTCTCAAGCTCTTTTTGCCCTTCCTCCATCTGTCGCTGCATTCGCTGCGCCTGTTTCATCAAATTATTCATGTTTCCAGGCATACCCATGCCTCCCGGAAATCCTCCTCTTTTTGCCATTACTTTACACTCCTTTTCTTTTTCTTCTCTTATTCGTCCTCAATCTCTATGTCCATATTGATCACTTTTGCAAGGTCAACATAACTCTCCTCAAACCGTCTTCCGGGCGACAGGCTCTGCACCTGCACAGATACCTGTTTTTGTATTAAATTAGATATCATATCCTCAACAAATTTATGATTTTCCTGTTTGTTGAGATAATCAAATGCCACCCCGTCTTCCACCACAATGACAAGTTGATTGTCACCGCCCAGACTTAAACGCGCATTTTTTAAATGCGTTTTTAACGGCTGTCCTGTCTCTGCCACAATTCCACGCCAGCCGCCCACAATCTGTCGGATATCTTCTGGAATTGCCTTTGGCATCACGGGCTTTACCACCTCTGCCACTGGTTCCTGTGTCGATTGTAACGCAGTTGGGACCGCCTGCACAACACCTTTTTTTAATTTATCCTCCAACTCTCTCACGCGTGCTACAACAGCGTCATTTGTCGTCTCCATCGCAGGTTTACACAGTTTAATCAGGGTTATTTCTATTAAAATACGCTTCTGTGTGGCATACTTTATCTGACTGGAAAGTTCTGAAAAAATGCGAATCTGACGCATAATTTCCTCCGCGTTCATCGCATCTGCCTCCGCCTTTAGACGCGCAAGATTTTCACTCGACACATCTATAACATCTTCAATATCGTGGTCAGAAGTCTTTACGAGCAACAGATTTCGCAAATACCAAGTGATATCTGTAACAAACTGCGTCAACTCCCGCCCCTGCATAACCACATCTTCAAGAAGTGCAATGCAGCCAGTGATATCGCGTGCCTGTATAAGTTCCAACAACCGCGCAAACACTTCCATATCGACCGCTCCCAGCACATCAAGAACCTTGTCGTAAGTCAGTTCCTCCCCAAAATGAAACGCAATACACTGGTCCAAAAGGCTCAGCGCGTCACGCATAGATCCATCCGCTGTCTTTGCAATGTATTTTAATGCGCGTTCCTCAACCTGCACTTGTTCCTGCGTCATCAAATCGCGCAGGCGATCTGTGATTGTCTCTATTGTAATTCTTTTGAAATCATAACGCTGACAACGTGAAAGTATCGTTATTGGAATTTTATGCACCTCTGTGGTCGCCAAGATAAAAATTACATATGCGGGCGGTTCCTCCAAAGTTTTCAATAGTGCATTAAAAGCTCCTATGGAAAGCATATGCACTTCATCAATAATATAAACCTTATATTTTCCCTCAACGGGAGAATAGGATACCTCATCAATAATTTCTCGGATATTATCCACGCCGTTATTGGACGCAGCATCAATCTCAATCACATTCACACTGGCGCCGGAAGCAATCGTCTGACAGCTTCTGCACTGCCCACATGGGCTACCCTCCACAGGGTTTTCGCAATTTACAGACTTGGCAAACAGTTTTGCAATCGTAGTCTTGCCTGTTCCGCGCGTGCCTGTAAAAAGATAGGCATGTCCAATGCGATCCGCCTTAATCTGGTTTCGGAGCGTTGTGACAATGTGGTCTTGTCCCTTGACCTCCTCAAAAATATCAGGTCGGAATTTTCTGTATAATGCAGTGTATGACATGATTTTCTCCTCACATTTACGGTCTCTGCCCCATTCCACCTTCCAGCGTCAACGTCTCGCCCGTCATGTACTTGAAATCTGGAGAGGCAAGCTGTACACATACACGGCCAATTTCAAGCTCCGCGTCACCGTAATGTCCAATAGGAGGCATCTTTACATTTTCCTTGAACGCATCTGGGTACGCTTTCTCAAACTGTTCAAGCTGGGCTGTCCATGCAAGAGGACAAACAATATTAACATTGATACCATCTTTTGCCCACTCTGTAGCAGCCACGCGTGTCAGTCCGCGAATTCCCTCCTTTGCTGCTGCATAAGCGCATTGCCCAAAATTGCCAAACAGTCCCGCACCTGACGCAAAATTAATGACAGAGCCTTTGACCTTCGCAAGATGTGGATAGCACGCTTTCATATAATAAAAAGCGGCATAGAGTCCTGAATATAGCGCAAGGTTAAACTGGTCTGTGGTGTGCTCTGCCAAAGGCACTCCAGAAGCAGATGCCTGTGCATTGTTAATCAGCACGTCAATTCTGCCAAAAGTATCAATTGTCTGTTGTACTACATTGTTTACTACTGCCTCATTATCCGCACCAGCGTTGACATCTGCCTGAACAATCAACACCCGAATGTTGTACAACCGCTCAAGTTCTTCCTTGGCATCTTCGAGCTTCTTTACATTTCGCCCCGTAATAACCAGATTAGCCCCTTCTTTGGCGTAGGCCGTTGCAATTCCATATCCGATTGAACCGCATCTCCCATCACTGAGCACCGCTCTTCCTGCACCTGTAATAATCGCTGTCTTTCCTGTTAAAAATCCCATAACTTTTATTCCCTCCTAGTCATTTGATGGTTTTATTATACCCTAAACCTTCGCAAATGCATAGTTCTATCTAAAAAAATCAGAATAAAAATATCCTAACAAATTGCTGTTCACGCCCCCTCTGATTTTGGCACAATTTTATTGCTTGAAAGCGTAAACAACAACAAATTATGCACACAAATTGATAAAGGGCATCAATTTGGCGTATGATTCCCACTACATATGTGGACGTCTGAACAGTAACCCTAGCAAACCATTGTTAAAAACCGTTGCAGCCTTTAAGTCAATGTGTTATGATGAAGATGTCATAATAGGATAAATGTTTGGAAAGGAGGATTATTATTATGGGAATTTCTTCTATATCTTATTTGTCAAACAACAATCGAAATATGTACCGGACTTATCGCTCACTCTCTAGTGGAAAGCGCATCAACACCGCAGCAGATAATGCAGCAGGACTTGCAATTGCCAACAAATTAAAAAATCGCGTTGGTGGCACCAATGTTGGGGTCAGCAACTCACAGACATCTCAGAATATGCTCAATGTGGCAGATGGCGCAATCGGATCAGTCACAGACTCCTTGCAACGAATCCGTGAACTGAGCATTCAAGCCTCCAATGGTCTGTATTCCAGCTCAGACAGAAGCGCAATCCAGGCTGAGATTGACCAGCTCAAAGAATCAATTGGCGGCATCACTGCACAGACTAAGTTTAACGAGATGAACGTGCTTGATGGTTCAATGGGCAGTTCACATGTAGCTTCCAATGCGGACGGCAGTGGCATGAATATTGATATGCCACAGTTTTCTCTTGAGGCACTTGGCATCGCAAACTATGATGTGACATCCGGCAATTTCGATGTGGCAGACATTGACAAAGCACTGGAAAAGGTCAGCTCCAAACGAAGCTATCTTGGTGCTGCCTACAACGGACTTGATCACAATATCGCCTACAACAAATACGCTGCCTACAATATGACTGCCGCACAGAGTCGTATTGAAGATACCAATTATGCGCAGGGTTCTACGGAACTAAAAAAACAGCAAGTACTTAATACATACAGCATTATGATGCAGCGCAAACTGATAAACAATGCCGACGGACAGGTAAGACGAATGCTTGGATAACAAACTTAACCAAACGAGTAGGGAAGAAATCTTGCCTACTCGTTTTAGCTTTCCTTTGCCCATCCATATGCATATCTGACCGCCTTCTTCCAGCCTTTTATTCGATTTTCCCGATCCGCATTTTCAATCGAGGGCTGAAAAACACAGTCGCTTACCCAATTTTTTCTCACTTCATCTTGATCTACCCAGTATCCCACTGCAAGCCCCGCAAGGTATGCAGCGCCCATTGCAGTTGTCTCCACACACTTCGGGCGTATCACAGGAACGTTCATAATATCTGCCTGCGTCTGCATTAAAAAATCATTTGCGCTCGCGCCACCATCAACTTTAAGCGAGGGAATGACAAGTTTTGCATCTGCCTTCATCGCCGCCAAAACATCATTTACCTGATAAGCAATTGAATCCAGTGTAGCGCGGATAATATGACATTTATTTACTCCGCGCGTAATGCCGACAATTGTACCTCTTGCATACTGATCCCAATAAGGAGCGCCAAGACCAGTAAACGCCGGCACAACATAACAACCATTTGTATCCGCCACTTTTTGCGCCATATACTCTGAGTCCGCCGAGGAATCAATAATTCTCAACTCATCACGCAGCCACTGTATTGCGGCACCTGCCACAAAAATAGAACCTTCCAGTGCATAATTCACTTTCCCATCCAATCCCCATGCGATAGTTGTCACCAGCCCATTCTCTGAAAACACTGGTTTTTCCCCTGTATTCATCAGTAGAAAACACCCTGTTCCATACGTATTTTTTGCTTCTCCTGCATTGAAACAAGTCTGTCCAAACAAAGCTGCCTGTTGGTCTCCCGCCGCCCCTGCAATTGGTATCTTTCCCCCCAAAAAGGAAGCATCCGCCTCCCCATATATGCAACTTGACGGCTTTACTTCTGGAAACATACATTTTGGAATATGCAGTTGCTCCAAAATGTCTTCGTCCCACTCCAAAGTGTTGATATTAAAGAGCATTGTGCGGGACGCATTGGAATAGTCTGTAATATGCACTGCACCTCTGGTCAATTTCCAAATCAGCCAAGTCTCCACAGTGCCAAACAACAAATCACCTTTTTCGGCTCTCTGCCGCGCATCAGGTACATTATCCAAAATCCATTTTACCTTTGTGGCTGAAAAATAAGCATCAATCACCAATCCTGTCTTTTGCTTAAAAATTTCTGTCAGTCCTTTTTCTTTCAGTGCATCGCACTCCTCTGCAGTTCGGCGACATTGCCATACAATTGCATGATACACTGGAACCCCTGTATGCCTGTCCCACACAATCGCTGTCTCCCGCTGATTCGTAATTCCAATCGCCGCAATATCCTTTGCGGAAGCTCCAATTATATTCATCGCCTCAACCGCAACTCCCAACTGACTTGCCCAGATTTCATCCGCATCATGCTCCACCCAACCAGGTTTCGGAAAATATTGGGTAAACTCCCGCTGTGCCATACTGCAAATCTCGCCTTTTTTATTAAATAAAATACATCTGTTGCTGGTCGTCCCTGCATCCAATGCCATAATATATTTTTCCATTGCAATATTGCCTCCTTTCATGAAAATATTCTCTCAAAATCTCATTCAATTGCAAAAGAAATAATTTTTTTATCATTCCATAGAATGCGCCATTTCTTTGAAATCTGTCTCATCAAATCCAATCCCAAGATAAATCTGATTTTTATACAGCGCACAAAATCTCTCAAAAGATTCTCTGCATCCTAACCGCCATAACAGTGTACACCCCATTCCGAAAAGCGCAAAATCTGGCTTATCTCTCCCCAATTCTTGCTTCGCCAACATAAATATCTCCTCTATAATACATGCTCGAATAGACGAAGACTTTATTTTTAGCAGCGCTTGTACAGCCCACCCAGCAACCTCTTCCTGCTCTGCCAGCACAATCTGGGTCAGCTCTTTCCAGACAAGTGCTATTGTCTTTTCATCCCACATATCCGTGCTATGCAAAAAATCAGTCACCAGCAAACGCCTGCTTAAACTCCGCTCCTTGCTAAAAAGTGGGGTTAGCTCCATTAATAAGTCTTTGCGCCGAACATCCTCCGCTTCATTCACCCAGCGAAACACCGCTGCCCTATATTGTTGATAATACTCCATTAATTCCAACCACGACGAGCTATGTTCTTCCTGAAATGCAATCATATATTTCCGCTTCCTCCATCTGCTTTGTATAACCCATTCCATATTTGCTCAAATTCTTCTTTTGTAATAAGACATGCTTGAAATTCCTCCCCATACTCAATGCTGTTAAACTTTTCTACTGTCGGAATTGGCACAGCCTCAATCACATCTGCATAAAGGTCAGGAATATTTTGCGTGCTCCCATCTCGAAATATATCAATTGAACGCTCCGCAAACCGTTCATTTTCTGTATTCACCTCATAGAGCATGATTGTAGGCTCCTCTGGCAGATGATGTGTCCAAAAAAGCTTTATATATTCCATATAATATCCTCATAGAGCACTGTATGTCGCTCGTCAATTTTACAATTTACATGGTAATGTCCACAAAACCACTGTCTATATTGCAGCTTTTCCTCAAGCGCATCAAAATAATCATTCAAAATGTCTTTCTGTCGCGCACTAATTTTATCTGCAATCTTATTCATACCATGAGAAGATAGAACATGTTGCAGCTTATCCTGCATTTTCCCAGACAGGCAATGTGTTACAACAAAATCTATACAATAGTTTATTTTCTCCAAATTATCTCTGCCCTCCTGCATCTCCTCGACAGACGGCAGTTCCTGTGCCCACCACGATACTCCTTTCACGCGATAGGATAAGCCACTTCTGTTTGCGCGTCTTCTGTCCTTTTCATACGATGGCAATGATCTGTCTAAAATTCCACCTTGTATATCATGTGTTGATGCACCGCCAAATGTAAAAAAATGCTTTCCTTCTATCTCAAAGATCTGCCCTCGTTCCAGCAAAATTATCTTATCTTTAACAATGTGACGCGTCTTGCCGCCATTCCACATTTCAATCGGATATTGGGCAATCATATCATAATTCTCGTGATTGCCTTGCACCCATAAAATAGTAAATGGCAGCGCTGAAAGCCACTTTTTATTGTATACAAATTCTCTGTCATCTGCCCATACAAGCCCCATGTCTCCACAGATAATAACAAAATCATTCTCTGTCATCACAAATGGCTGGCGCATTCTCTGCCTTTTAGAAAAGCGCCCATATGCTCCATGACAGTCACCTGTCAGATATATCATCTTTCTCTCCAATTACAACTCATTCACCGGAAATTATTCCTGCTGCCTGCTCAAAGCATCTGAATTTTCAATGACTGTTTTTACCAGTTGCCATGCAATGCTACCCTCACAAAGCAGATTTAACGCCTCCTCAAATTTCACCCACTTTGCAGCGTCCACTTCCCCAGACAATACAAAATCCTTTTTCTCAACAAGCGCCTGAAACCCAAGCATCAACATCTCTTTTTTCTCATAAGGATAACTTTTTATGTACTTCAAAGATTTTACACACAGCCCTAGTTCCTCGCCAATTTCACGCACCACTGTCTCCTCGGCGGATTCCCCAAGTTTCATAACGCCAGCGACGCATACATAATTTGTCGTCGAGACATAATTTTGACGCAGCAGAGCAACTTCATGATACTCGTTCACAACCGCCACAATAATGCTGGTGGTAAACATATCCCACAGTGGAGTCTTGCATTCTGTACAACATGGAATCCTACCCTCATCACCAATTTCTCTCAGTTCTGCTTTCCTGCCACAATATGGACAATATTGAAATCGCATAATACCTCTCCTTCTCAGTCTGTATGCTCTCCAAACATCTATTCTCTCTGAGCCTCTCTAAACAATTCATTCATCCGCTCTACAGAAATTCCCTTTTGCCGTGCATACCGCACAGTATCAGAAAATGCTTCTAAAGCATATTGCTCTGGCTCATACTTAGTGATAATAATAAAAATTTGATACTTCTCGAATATTTTTGGGTGATGTTCTTTCATCTCTCTTTCAAATGTTTGGTAATCGCCCTCAAAAAGTGTTACCTCCTTGGAACCTATCTGACAAATCATGTCTTCAACTGCCTTTTTTTCCACCTCTGTAATTTCCGCCAAGGACATTCCAACCACAATATTTGGTTTCCATAAATGCCGTTTTCCACAAACGCGCTCAAGCAACATTCTAAACATTTGTACCGCCGCGCGATAATCCGCTATCATTCCTTGCCGCAGCGGAGATACCACAACCACACCATTTTGCTGCTGTTTTGCAATCTGTTCTGCCTCTGTGCCAACTGCCAAAATTTTTCCATCTGATTCTTGATATGCAATCAGTGATTTCTCTTTGCGTACCAATCCCTGATTTTTCAAATAAATCTCAATATCCGCTGGTTCATATTTTGTATTTACCATCCGCCAATTCTCCTTTATTTTTCAGCGATTTAAAATATTACAAAATCCAGTTTCTCACAACGCTTTTAACAATACAGACTGACACATATCGTAATAAAAGATACTTGGTTCATAAGGTGCATAGAATATCCTTTTATTCTCCGCAAAACCTAAAGCTACAGAAGCCCTCCACCAAGGAAGTACAATGCGATGCATCTATCTGAATCATAAATTTTTCATCCATTTTATTTCTAAAACCTCTTGGAATCTTTTTCATAAATACCACTTTAGGAACTAGCACACCGTTTTTTAATTCCTCATATACCAAGCACTCGCTATTTGCATCATTGCCGCGTTGTCGTCAGTCAATGATGCCACCGCGTCAGCCAACGATGCCACCACATCGACTCCTTCCTCCGCCTTGCACTGATACAAAAATATCAAGCACTTTGTATACGAGGATTAAAAAAACGGTGTACTATTCAAAAGTTATTTCTTGACAGCTCCTTAGGAAATATGAAACATAGAAACTTTTCATATTTCCTATCACCCATTTACAAATATGTCAGTTATTTTATATGGTTCCTAAAATTTCACGCGCCACATAAACGCCGCTGGCGGAGGCATGAGAAAGCGAATGTGTCACGCCGCTACCATCGCCAATCACATACAGTCCTGGATGTCGTGTCTCAAGATTCTCATCAATATCCACCTCCATATTGTAAAACTTGACTTCAACGCCATACAGTAATGTGTCATCGTTAGCTGTTCCAGGTGCAATTTTATCAAGTGCGTAAATCATCTCTATAATACCATCTAAAATTCGTTTAGGAAGTACTAAGCTTAAGTCACCAGGCGTCGCTGCAAGCGTTGGTGTCACCAATCCCTCTTCAATGCGCTTTGTGTTGCTGCGCCTGCCGCGCACCAAATCTCCAAAACGCTGTACAATAACACCGCCCCCTAGCATATTGGACAGTCTAGCAATACTCTCGCCATAACCATTGCTGTCCTTAAATGGCTCTGAAAAATGCTTTGCCACCAACAGCGCAAAATTTGTATTTTCTGTCTGTTTATCTGCACCCTCATAACTGTGCCCGTTGACTGTAACAATGCCATTTGTATTTTCATTGACCACAATCCCTTTGGGATTCATACAGAAAGTCCGCACTCTGTCCTCAAATTTCTCTGTGCGATAGACAATCTTACTCTCATACAATTCATCTGTAAGATGCGAAAAGATAACTGCTGGAAGTTCCACACGAACACCAATATCCACTCGATTGGACTTGGTGGGGATTGCAAGTTTAGAACATATGTTTTCCATCCACTTACTGCCGCTTCTTCCAACAGAAATAATACATTTGTCACACTCATAGCTATTGGCACCACAATTTACACGATATCCACGCTCAATCACTTCCACATCTGTGACAGGTGTGTCAAAATAAAAATCAATCTTGTCTTTCATCTCGGCATACAGATTTTCCAACACAATATAGTTGATATCTGTACCGAGATGTCGAACAGATGCATCTAGCAAATTAAGCTTATTCTGCAAGCAAAGCTTTTTCAGATGTGTGCCTGCTGTCGAATACATCTTAGTGCCCTTGCCGCCGTATTTCATATTAATCTGATCCACGTACTCCATTAGCTCAACTGCCTTCGCTTTGCCAATATACTCAAATAATGTTCCACCAAAATCATTTGTAATATTGTACTTTCCATCTGAAAACGCACCAGCACCGCCAAATCCACTCATAATAGAGCAACTCTTACACTTAATGCAGCTCTTAACCTTATCTCCATCAATCGGGCAGTGCCGGTTTTCAAGCGCATGACCCGCCTCAAACACTGCAATTTTAATATGATTGTTTCTATAAATCATCTCATATGCTGAAAAAATTCCGCCTGGGCCTGCCCCGATAATAATCACATCATAACGCATTCTAAAACACCCTCACTTTCGATATTCTGCTTTTTCTATCTCGCTTGCTGTCTACAGTATACCGGATATTTCGGTTTTTGTCATTAAAATCTATGTAAAAGTGTATCTATTGTATATTGAAAGGTTACTTTTCACGGATAGAATATCGCTCAATGAATAAGCTATGTGTTGGCAAGACTACCTTTTATAATCTTTGGTCTTGGTGCAGAACAATATGATAAATAATACCATTCTCGCTTTTCAGTGAAATGAAAATCTAAAAGCACAGAAAGATAAAAAAATACAGTATATCTGGGATTGCTACAAATTACCACACTCTAGTGCAACTAGTACATTGTTTCTTTGATAATCATATACTTTTTCCTTCTATTTTTTACCAAATTATGCAATAATACTTTAAACAAGAATTGGTTCAAACTGGAGGGAATATTATGCGTGGTTTTCAAGCTGCTTCTTTTACTTTGTCTGATAAGACAGAAACAATATTAAAAAATTTCAGTATCAGCTATTCCATGCCATCCTGTATTGTGCTCCGGTCTAAAATTATATTGATGGCCACGGGGAAAAAACAATACCCAGATTGCAAAAGTGCTCGGCACAACCTATTCAACTGTCAGTCCATGACTGTTCGGACAGCAATGAAACTTTGTTCCATAAATTGTATTATTTTCACACATATATACATAGTCCGAATCCTGAGATATTTCCAAATCACCGCAATCTGGAATATAAGAAAAATTATCCCCTTCCGAAGATGCCGCAATGTTAATCTGACCGTATCTTTTCGCTTCCTCATATGCTTTCTTCGCCCAATATCCAGTCAAAATATAATCTGCTTTTCCATTCCGCATAAAATTCATTGGTATCATGGAAAATTGCAGGGAAGTTCCTCCTTGCAGGAACAAAACCATATAATCATCTGGAATATTCATAAGCGTGCGTAAATCCTGCTCTGTTTCATCAATAATGGACTGGAACAAAGAAGAACGGTGGCTGATTTCCATAACGGACATACCACTTCCTTTATAATCTAACATTTCATCCGCTGCTTCCTGCAATACGGGTTCCGGCAAAACAGCCGGTCCCGCAGAAAAATTATATACATTTCTCATTAAAAAACCTCCTTTTATTTTACCTGCAATGACAATTTTACTGCTGCCGGAACTGTTTCCGCACGATTTTTATAATGCGTTCCATATCCTCTTTTGTATTTTTAATATCACTTGGCAGGCAAAGCCCTCTGTTAAAAATATCTTCACTTACGCTCATGCCATCCTCTACCTGAATAAAATCGTATTCTTCAAATACAGGCTGCAAATGCATTGGTTTCCATATTGGTCTTGTTTCAATACCTTCCGCATCTAAAGCATCCATAACCTGCGTTGGTGTAACACTGCTGTCCGCTGAAATCGTCATGCAGGAAAGCCAGTTGTTGTCAACAGCCTCCCTGTTCAACGGATTCATTTCTATCTCTTCTATATCCGAAAAGGCTTCTTTATACGTTTTATAAATTTGGTGTTTCTTCTGTATATGCTCTTCAATATGCTGCATCTGCCCGCATCCTATCCCGGCAACAACATTTGACATCCTATAATTATAACCAATCGTAGAATGCTGATAATGTCTGGCAGGATCACGAGCCTGTCTGGATAAAAACCGGGCTTTCTCTACGTCCTTTTCCTGCCGGGCAACAAGAATACCTCCACCTGAAGTTGTGATAATCTTGTTTCCGTTAAAGGAGTAAATTCCATAATCCCCGAAAGTACCTGTCATTTTCCCTTTATATGTCGTACCTAACGATTCAGCCGCATCCTCAATCAAGGGAACATTATGTTCCTTACAAAGAGCGCATATTTCATCCATATTCGCTGATGTGCCGTACAAATGCACTGCCATGACCGCCTTCGGGTGGGGATATTTTTCAAACGCTTTCCTTAATGCCGCTGCATCCATATTCCAAGTATCACGTTCTGAATCGACAAAAACAGGAGTTGCATATTCATACCTAATTGGATTAACACTTGCTGCAAAGGTTAGGGAGGGAACGAATACAATATCATTTTCCTTTACACCTGCTAAAATAACCGAAAGATGTAATGCAGCGGTTCCAGACGAAAGCGCAGCACAGGAAGATGCTCCCACATAAGCTGCCACTTTATCCTCAAATTCATCTACATTCGGTCCTAACGGCGAAATCCAGTTTGTTTCAAATGCTTTCTGAATATACTGCTGCTCCTCCGTATGCATGGTAGGAGTCGCTAAAAGAATTTTCTTCATCACTCTGCCCCCTCTACATAAAACATTTCCGGCACTTTGTATTCTGAACACATCTTTTCAAAATCATTGCGAACCTGTTCATATACTTCGCTGTGATAGTTTCTTGCCCCAGCAGGACACACTTTTATACAAGCCCCACAAGCAATACACAATTCGTTATTTGTCTTTCTAAAATCTCCCACGCTAATTGCATTCTGTGGACAAATTCTTCTACATTCCCCACAGGCGACGCACTTATCATCGCCGTCCGGTTTAAACGGTACTCCTTCATAAGAGAACCCATCATATCCCTGTGTTCCCGGCAAGCTGATTTCTTTATAATTTTTTAAGCTACGAATACTCAAGAGCTGACAGCACTTTGCTGCAAACGCTTTCATCGCTGCTTTATCTTTGTCATCTGGGCGTCCTGATGCCACGGACGGAAAAACAGAGTGTTCCGCTATAAATGCCCCTGCCGCTATTACATAAAATCCCTGCTCTGTTAAAATATCTTTCATCTGCAATAAAGCATCATCATAATGCCGATTTCCATATACTGCGGCAATAATAGCCGGAGTATTGCTGCCTTTCAAATTCCTTGCCATTTTAGCACATGGCTGCGGAATAAATCCACCATATACAGGCATACTGAACAGCAATACATCTTCGCCAGAAATTTTCAACAACTCATTGCACGGTTTCTCAAACCAGTTATATGATTTCATTTGCAGATTTAACCCCTGACCTATACAGCCTGCACACATCTCTGTTGTACCCTTTGCGCTAAAATAAATATTATGCAATATCATCTCTCTACTCTCCTTTCAAAAATAAAAAAACTTCAATATCTTAATTTCACAGTCCTAAAAATGCCTGTTCCAGATCCGCTATAATATCCTCCACATTTTCCAAGCCAACAGATAGGCGAACCAATCCCTGTTCAATCCCCGCAGCCACCAACTGTTCATCCGTCAACTGCCGATGCGTTTCACTTGCCGGGTGCAATACACAGGTTCGTATATCGGAAACATGAACTTCATTTGATGCAAGCTGTAGCTTATTCATAAACTTTACCGCCGCTTCTTTTCCGCCTTTGATAACAAAAGAAATAACGCCGCTGCACCCGCTTAGATACTTCCTTGCTAATTCATAGTTTTCATCGCTCTCTAATCCCGGATAATTTACTTTTTCCACTTTGTCGGACTGCTCCAAATATTTCGCTACTGTCATAGCATTTTCACAATACTGCTTCATTCTGACAGCCAATGTTTCCAGACCAAGATTCAGTAAAAATGCGGAATGTGCGGCAGGATAAACACCAAAATCACGCATGAGCTGCATTCTTGCCTTTACAATATATGCCTTCTTTCCGTATGTTTCCGTATAAGAAATACCATGATAAGATTCATCCGGCTCCGTTAAATCCGGGAATTTTCCATTTGTCCAGTCAAAATTCCCGCTATCTACAATCACTCCTCCTACCTGTACTGCATGACCGTCCATATATTTTGATGTGGAATGAACGATTATATCTGCCCCAAATTCAAAGGGTTTACACAAGATAGGCGTTGCAAATGTATTATCTATAATCAGCGGAACCTTATGTTTGTGCGCAATGGCAGCAAATCGCTCAATATCAAAAACTGTCAAGGCAGGGTTCGCAATCGTTTCTCCGAATACCGCCTTTGTGTTTGACTGAAATGCTGCATCTATTTCTTCATTCGTTGCGTTTTTATCAATATAAATACACTCAATCCCCAACCGTCTAAGGGTATGTGAAAACAAATTGACAGAGCCTCCGTAAATTTCCATTGTGCTGATAAAGCTGTCCCCCGCATTGCAAATATTGAGCAGTGACAATAACACTGTCGCCTGACCTGAAGTCGTACACATCGCACCAATTCCGCTCTCCAGTTCTGCAATCTTATCTTCAACCGCCATTACTGTCGGATTCCCAAATCTGGAATAAATCAGTGATTTCATCGGATCATCAAACACGGCTGCAACTTCTTCCGTAGAATCATAAACATATGTGGTACTTTGCACAATCGGCATAACTCTCGGTTCTGCGTTTTTAGGCTGATAACCTGCATGCAAACATTTCGTTTCGTCTTTCAAATCAATTCCTCCTAAATTTTTCTCTCTGTTTTTTGACATGAAACAGACTATTAAACATCATAATGAATTGGTATCTGAATATTGTTTTCTTTAAGTGCTTCATATAAAACAATAAAAAAGTCCTCAATATCCTCCTTTGTGATAGCTCCAAGCGCACAAAGCCGAAATGTGTTCTGCACCGATGTCTTTCCGGGATATATCGTAAATCCACGCTTATAGCAATAATCATGTACCTTTTCAAAACTCCAGTTTTCATCATCTGGGTATTTTACTGTAACGCCAAGACCTGCCTGTAATTCCCTCCTGATAATGTCCTTGAAGCCGAGTTTATCAAGTCCTGCGTGTATCGCCTCAAACACCTCTGAATGTCTTTTCCATTTTGATTCTTCGCCTTCCCTGAAATATTCATCAAGTGCCTGACGGGCAGCATAAATCGTCTGAACAGGCGGCGTAAAGTGCATTTGTCCCGTTGTTTCAAAAAAATGATACTGCATATACAGATTGCAGTAGTATGAGCGTTTTGGATAAGCTGCTGACTTCTTTATCAGTTCTGTATTTCCAATAACAAATGAAAGTCCGGTCATCGCCATAAGTCCTTTTTGTGCCGATGCCATGCAAAAATCAATATTATCTTTTTCAATGTCAATCGGTTTCATTGCATAGGTAGAAATTGTATCTACGATAAAAACAGCACCATATTTGTGTACGAGCAAACCAATCTCCCTTACTGGATTTAAAATACCTGTTCCGGTTTCGTTATGTGTTGTGTAAACAAGCGCTATGTCCTGATTTTCCTTTAATATCTGCTCCACCTGATTCAAATCTGGTATTTCATCTATCGGACAATCAAAATTAACAAACAGAAGATTATAATACTCACAGATTTCCACTGCCCTCATACTGTAAGTGCCATTGTTAATAATCAGTATCTTTTTCCCTTCCGGCAAAAGGGAATTGATGCACACATCCATTGTAATTGTTCCGGAACCACAAAAAAGTACAGATGTGTATTTATTCAAATCGCCGTGAACAATCCGAACTAAATCTTCACGCATCTGTTTCATCATTGACACAAATTCCTTTTCACGAGGACAAATATCCGGTACAATCTGCGCCATTTTTACGGTATCTGTTGTTGTTGCGGGACCGGGATTTAAAAGAACATTTCTCTTTATCTGCATTTTATAATGCCCCTTTCGCTATTTCAACATGCTATACACACACTCTGATAACGTTAATGCAAGAATAATGTTAATTACCCTGTAATACTTTTGGTATGCTCTCTGTATCAGGACACCCATACCAATCCAAGTAAGCGTTGCAATCGTTCCAATCGTGGCTATGATAATCTCAAATAAGAGCAAAACCCATAAAGAGCCACTATATTCCGTGATATATCCTGTTAATGCAGTAATTCCGAATAAATAAATTTTCACATTGACAAACTGCAGCAAAAATCCTTTTAGAAATGATGCTGACTTTTCCACAGTGCTTGTAGTTGGTTTGCTTAACGCAATATGGACTGCCAGCCACAAAATATAAGCAGCACCTATGTATTTCATAATACCAAGCACATCTGGTAAAAAAGTGCTTACTCCAAACACAAAAATAGCACATATTACCTGCACAACATAATATCCTGCAAATATCCCCCAATAGAGCGGTCTCCCTTTTTTGTATCCATAGTTCGTTACCGTATTTAACGCCAGTATATTTCCCGGTCCCGGCGTAAAAGCATTGATAACAGAATAAATAAAAAAATTACCTAATACATAACCCGGCATTTTTATGCCTCCTTTCCGCTTCTATATCTTAACACGGAATGCCATGTAATAGGTAATATCTGTTTTATATGCTGTTACATAGGTTGAGCCTATGTTTCACTTATGTCTGGTATTGTTTCAAAGCCTCAACATAAATCTCCCCTAACTCTGATAGTTCTTTATCCTTGTTCAGTATGTATCCAATATGCATCACCTCATCTTCCTCCAAAGGAATCGAAACAATAGAATCCCCTTGCAGGTATTTAGGAAAAATACCACTTGAAATCGTATAACCATCCAACCCAATCATTAGATTTACAATAGCCGCACGGTCACTCACCTTAATACTTTTCTCGGCAGGTTCATTGCTGAAAAGCTCTTCCGAAAAATTGGAAGATTCATACGTTCCCTGCACAAAACTAAGACGGGGATATGGTTTCAGATCATCCAGCCTGACAGATTTGCATTTTGCCAACGGGTGGTCTTTGCCTATAAAAATATGGGGCGTTGCAATAAACAACTCAAAAAAATTCAGATTGTATTCTTCAAACAGCTTTCTCAGTACATTTTCATTGCTGTTACAAAGATACAGGATTCCTAAGTCACTGAACCTGTTTCGCACATCTTCCACAATCTGATGCGTCTGTGTTTCATTCAGGATAAACTCAAATCTTTCCTGCCCAAAATGTTGTATCAATTCCACAAACGCATTTGTTGTAAAGGTATAATGCTGTGTGGAAACACAAAATCTCTGTTTTGCGGGCTTTTTATCAATATATTTTGATTCAAGAAGTTCCATCTGCTGAACTACCTGCCTTGCATATCCTAAAAACTCCATTCCTTCCTTAGTCAATGCTACCCCCGCCCTGCATCGGCTGAAAATTGTGATTCCAGCTTCCTTTTCTACCTCTTTGATAGCACCAGAAAGACTCGGCTGAGAAATATATAATTCTTTTGCCGCCTCTGTAATAGAGCCTCTTTCCGCAACGATTATCATATATTTTAATTGCTGTAATGTCATACTTCCTCCAAACTAAGTAACCTGATAATATTTTGATTGTAAATCGCTTCACATTAGACAATATTATATCCAGCAAAAGCTAATCCCTTCAAAGCTCTGTCAAAATTTTCCTCTTTCACAAGAATATAATCTGTATTGAAAGTTGATACAGAAAAAATGCCAATATTATTATCAGCAAGAATACCAGATATTTCAGATAAAATTCCAATCAATGAAAAATTTAACACTCCTTGTATTTTGAAACCTTTCCACCCATCTTCTCTCTCAATTGTGTTTATAGGCGTGTCCTCCGCAATACATACTAGTACAATCCACGCTAAATACCTTAATGTTTCGCTTGCCTATTTTCCTGATAGCACTACTCCCCAAGCCTCAGCGTAGCCACCGCTACGCCTGCGTTTGTGAAGCAGCACTCTCAGAAAAATATTCTGCGCCAAACATTAAGGTATTTAGCGTAGATTATACTAGGGAATATTCTTCATCTGTTTTTCCAATAAAATAAAACTCTTTATTCAAATCAATATCAAGTTCTAATGCAACTTTACAAACAGTCATAGCATAGTCCAATTTCTTAAGTTCCATAATCACCTCCAAACTGACAGTTATAAACGTCAAATTTATTATCTTTAAAGGCTTTTTTTCATCCAAATATGAGGGCAGCCTTCATCATCATCAATATCACTAAATTCAGTAAACCCTAAAGTCTGATAAAAAGCAGTTATCCTGCACTGGGCATGTAAAGCTAAACATTTTCCACCCCTTTTTTGAATATATTTTTCTGCTTCTTTGACAATAACAGAACCTATACTTTTACCACGATATTCTTTGATAACTGCAAGCCTGCCTAATATATATGTATTCATCACTGTATCCCAAAATATGCGGCATGTTGCAATAGGTATCTTATCCTCGTCAAACATTACAATATGTGTAGCTGTTTCATCTATATCATCAAATTCATTATGAAATCCTTGCTCATCTACAAATACTCTCTGTCTAACTTCTTTTGCATAATTGGGAATCCCCTCATAAATCACTGTTTCCATAATAAATTTATCCTCCTAAATATCGGTTTGCCACTATCAATAATATTGAAATTATAGCACGCACCCAACTGAATCACAATAATATATCTTACTCTTTTAACCTCTCCTTTCTTTTTTCTTCGGCTTGATTTGCTTATATGCATTGTAGTAATCCCGATACTTTGACTGACAATTCCTTTTACCATATTTTTCAACAGACAGAAATATAAATAGACTATGCTTCAACATAGCTTTTTCTATTTTGGCTCAATTCCCTACATTTCATAATATATATCTACTAATTATATAAATTTTTTCTATATTCTGAAAACCAGAATTCTTGAAGTCTACTTCCTTTACTTCTTGATTTCCGAAAATCGGAGTTCTTGAAGTCCAATTTTTAAACTTCTGCAATTCCGAAAACTGGAATATAACAATACTGATATTAACTATACTGAATATAGTCATACTGAATCAATCATATCAATCCTATCCTAAATCCTTCCCTCTCATTCCTATCTATCTTACATAAAAGATATTTCCTACACCTGTGAACCGCTCACAAAATTTTTGACGTAAATAATATTCGGCTTTCCCAATCCCTGCCTTACGCTCTCGATTAAGCCTATCCCTTTATCACTGTCAAGTTCTTTCATCAACTTCACAGCCTTGTCATTGGCACAATGAAACCTGCCCTTTACTTCGTCAACCGTAAAATATATGTATGCCCTTCCACGTTCATCAATCCACCCATTTTTCTGTGACAGTTCCATGCGGTCAATCATCATTCCATAAAGCAGCTTTGCCCCGATTGACAGCGTATCAAACTGCCTTTCCGTAAATAACTGCTTCGGTATGCGGTAAAAAGCATACTGGCTGCTCTGTTTTCCATAAAAATATTCAAAATCCATTATTTGGCTCTCCTTTCCCTCATTAAGCGGCTTTTTTTCCTATTTTCATTATTTGGCATGGAATTCCCCCTCTCTCCTTTTTCTTTTGCTTTTTACACGATAATAAACGGGGATTTTTGGGATAAAACACCCTGCATAAGACGCTCTCTGTCCATACCATGCAAACTAAATATTGCCGATAAAATAATTTATATTTTCGCACCTCAATTACCGGCAGAATTTAATTTTGTCATCCTCTGCCTTGCCTGTTCCCTCTGTTCGTTGCTTACTGCTCTCGGCTTACGGTAAGTAACAAATGATTTTGGCATAGAATAGGTCTTGTCGATGTCCATCTGGCTTAACAACTTATAGCTGTCAGGATAATCCGCCACAAGCCGATCCAATCTGCGCATCACTGATTTATCTCTTGTGTAGATGGTTGCCGTCTGTTCTCCGGCATTGTAGTTTACCACTGTTTCCATTTCATATTTTGTTAAATTTGCCATAATCTGATATTCTCCTTTTCCCATATCAAAAAAGGACTGCATCTCGCAATCCCTTTTCTTTGTGTGTTCCTGCCCTGTATCTTGTTTGATGTGCCTATAACTGGCACGCTATATCAATCGCTGTCTGTGTTTCCCCGAACGATGCCGCCCAACTGTCGAAATGCCCCAATCCCAGACGCTGCAAGGTATTGTATTGGAGATAGCGCATATTTGTATAAAGCTCCGTCATGCTGTTGCTGATCGGCGTACCTGTTGCAAACGTGATTCCCTTCCCTCCGGTCAGTTCAGAGACGTATTGTCAAGTATGTTTGTAAATTTTTCTCTTTAAAAACAAGTAACTCATCATTGCAACTAATATTTTAGCCGAACAACTTCACAGCGATTACAGTACCTCCATTCTAAAATGCAGGCGTTACAAAAAACTTCTAAGCCAACCAAAAACGAAGCTGCCAGAACTGGAAACCGGACATCTCAACAAATATCCTGACAGTGCTTTTATATAGGAAACAGTGACAAAAGAAGCAGAAAAAACATACACGCTCTTTAAAACCAGTGTAAAAAGAGGACACATCACCATGAGATCATTTTTAACTCTCATTGCGATGTGTCCTTTCATTTTTACAACAATGCCTGCTTATAGGCATTGCTTTTCGGAGATTCTCCTTTGAAAAGAGCATAAATCTTAGCGCATAACTTTTAAAATCCCTGATTCCATACTATAAACATTGTCACAAAGTATATTTATATCTTCTGAATTATGACTGGCAATTAAAATAACTTTTCCTCTTTTTTTCAGTTCAAGAAAAAGTTCCCTCATTTCATTCACACCATGACTATCCAGTCCATTAAACGGTTCGTCTAAAACCAAAAATTCCGGTTCTTCCATAATTGACTGTGCTATAGCTAATCTTTGCCGCATCCCCATAGAATATTTCCCTACATGTTTTTTTGATTTTGGATCAAGTCCTACTTTTTCCATAATGTTTTCTAAATATTGCCTGTTATTCTTATTATTAATCATATATAGGTATTCCAAATTTTTTATTCCGGAATAATTTTTTAAAAAAGCCGGTTCTTCAATAATAATTCCAACCGAAGGAAGAACATCTGCCTGTCTTTCCCGCTTTATACCGTTTATTAGAATCTCGCCTGAATCCAACGACAACAAACCACATATTATTTTAAATAAAACTGTTTTCCCTGCGCCATTTCTCCCTATAATCCCTGTAATCTCTCCTTGTCTGCATTCCATATTGACATGATCCAGCACCTGCGTTTTACCAAAATATTTGCATACATCTTTTACTTTTATATTTTTATCCTTCATAAAATCACTCCTCATCCGTCCAATCCAAATCTTTTATATATATTCTCTTCAAAGAAATGCCACTTAATATAAATACTGAAATTGCTGCCATAATAATTACCGACGAAAAGGAAGGCGCATTTTTACATACTTTTCCATACAACAGGAGCAAATTCATCCATGAAAACGGCGAAATAAAGCTAATCCATTGCTGGTATAAATACAGATTAGCAAATACAACCGATAAAACGGAAAGAAAAGTTCCCATAAGTACAGCGGTTGTCCTGTTCACGCAGATACTCACAGCAAACATAATCATTCCAACCAATCCGGTAGATATACAAAGGATTATCCCAAATATCAACATGGTTATGAAGGGATCATGTTCGATAATCAATTCATAAGAAAAAGATAATTTCACATTGTATTCCAGCCCTGCATTTGTCATAGCAAGCGAATTATACAATTTCCCCCACTCTGCAGTCCATTCCAGACATGGAAACAACGGCAATATGCTTAAAACCACTTCAATAAATGAAAGCGAAACAGCAGACATCCAAATTCTTAATATTTTAGCATATACCCATTTCTTCCTTCCCTCCCTTATTAATGCATACATTTCATTTCTTTGCATAAAAGGTATATTAGAGTAAAAGTAAATTACAGAGATTCCATATATAAATAGAAAATATACATTTTGCCCAACAAAAGGCAATATCCAAGGCGATGCAGGATAATCCGCAACAATAGAAAATCGTTTCACTGAATTAATATAGTAATGTAAAATATAAAACTGAAAAACACAAAAAAACAACAACCGCCTGCTAAAAAAATTATTCACAAAATCCTGCCACACATGTTTTGTTTTATTCACAGATTTTTCTCCTCAACTTTCTAATTAAAAGTTTTCTAAGCAAAACCACATTGATAGCCGCTATCATAACCACTAGCAGCAAAGACAAATAATCATTTAGGAAAATATTATTTGAAGGTGAAAAAACCGTAGCCAAATTCAGTGTCCCAGAGGAAGCTGTCGACAAAATGTAATCCACAAAATAATACTGAACCATTGGTGCCGATAACACAAGCATACGATTTGAAATGAACATGGAAAGATAAGCTGCCCATAAAGATAAAATTCCTGCAAGCACACTGTATTGGATTCCGTAACAGAAATAATACAAAGAGTACCATTTATGTATTAAAAAGAATCTTAATCCCCCGGCATGTATGATATGATCATATTGCAAACCAGATACATCCACCCATGCTAATTTAAAATGCATTATATTTGCAAATAAAAATATACCAAATGTAACAGAAAGCATCGTCACAGAAAAGATACTGAATATCCGGGCAGAAACATACCTTTCAATATCCCCGCGAATCACTTGTTGCATAACATATTTGTGTTCTATATCCTCACAAAAGCTGTCCGCAAATGCAATGGCTCCGCATACCAATATCATCATAGCCGGCATTCCATACATGACAATAGAAAAAACATAAAGCACATTTGTATCTAACGCAATGCCTTCCAGTGTTGAGAGAAGCAGCACGCCCATCGTTAATGCAATTGATATCACAAGCTTCATCGAACATACAGACCTCTTTAAGTCTGTTTTAAAATAATAGCAAAATTTTCTCAAGGTATTATCTCCTTTGCCGTCTGTGCATCAATAATGGTCTGAATGCCCTGTTCTTTCTGTTCGCTTTTTTCAATTCCCCTCACAATCCAGACAGGCTTTACATCATATATGCCTGCCCCCGAAGACAGATCCACATAATAACATAATTTCGCCTCTGTTATTTCATACGTCGCATTTCCGAGTATTTGATTATACTTATTTGCCACCGTTTCAGCAATCACATCCACTGCAGCCAGTGGGACTGACATTCCTTCATCAGAAATCTCAAATATTTTTTCAATGTCCAAATACTCTATTCCATCCTTTGATATAAATGCCTGTATTGGAGCATTTACATCTGCCATATCTGAAAATACCTCACAGTACACATGATAAAGAGGCAATCCTCTGTATATTTGGTTAATACAAAAATAATAGCCTTCATCTGAGGCAGACCATTGATTTTTATAATTTGCCTGATCAATATTTCCGTCCATGTCTTCATGGTATTCTTGCAACTGCATACAATTATAATCTAATGCATATCCTGTATAACTATGCTTAAACTCTATACCCACTTCCGTCAAGGTTTTGTCAATAATCTGGAAGGCATCTTCACGAATCATAAAAGGCAACTGTTCTTCTGTGGAGTATAAATCCGCATTATATCGTTCATCTGCTGGATCAAGCACAAAAGAGCTGCGTATATATGGCATTAAATCCCTTTGCATATAAGACATCTGGCTGGAAAGCGGACCATAAGACAATGTTGTTTCTTCCGGTGTGACATAAGTTGCTGTATTTACTTTTTCCCCATATTCGTTTTTTTCCTCATAGCTGTATACTTCATAATTGTCATTCCCGCTAAATAGTGATCGGAATGCTTGATCCTCATTTACTTTTAACATTCTGGCTTTTGCGGTAATTGGAGGTTCTCCAGCTAAATCGGCATCAACAATGACAGCCATCTTAAAATCAACATTTCCCATAGTATTGTTATAACTCTCTGGAAATGTGAACTCCGCATCGGATATATCGTTTTCCACATAAGTTTCTTCCATCTCGGAACTCGTTTCATTTCGGACATCAGGCGCTTTGTTTTCAGCAGCCCGTCCCTGTTCCATATTTCCACAGCCAAATAAGGATAGGGAAAAAAAAGCAATTGCCATCAAAGATATTTTCTTTTTCATTCGATTCTCTCCTTTTCAAAAAAACAAAAATCGCAAAATATTAGGAATTGTAGGAAAATAAGTGATAAAAATTGCGTAGGATATTTCTTCGAGAAGGTATGTCAAAAAACGTAGTCGTAGCGGGCTACGGCGAGGATTTTTGACATGCGTAATCGGAGAAATAGACAAGTCAAGATGTGTCAGTTATTTTTCTACAGTTCCTAAGTTTTTCTACTGGGATATTCAGGCGGCACTTCACTCAACAGATAGATTTTCCGCACCTCACAGTCTTTTAAACTGCTTATTTAAATCACCATATTCATATCTATACTGCCAAAAATAGTGGAATATCAGAGAATCACCTCTGATATTCCGCTAAATTCAAAACAATCCCTATGGTGTGTAACGTCCAACTACTTTAAGCGTATCTCCTGATGCTGATGCTCCAAACCTTCCCTGCAAATAATAATATTCCCCTGAAGGAGCATATTTATTATATTCCTTATCTTTTCTTACATTTACAGAACTAGCACTGCCCAATGCAATTTCTTCTTTTGAATGAATGCTTGTGTCATTCAACTTAATCGACTGCACATAAACTGTTCCTGTACCCTGAAAGCTAGTTGCACGTACATAGCATTTGTTTTCATAAGCAGAACCGCCTGCTTTCAAAGTCCTTTTCGATAAATTATCCTGTTGATATCCAGTATTATTTACCGTCAGAGTAAAATCTTTTGTTTCTGCATGGGCAAGTATTCCTGTTGACAGCAACGTTATCATGCATAATCCCAATGCCAACAACTTCTTTCCACTCAATTTTCGTGTTTCTACCATATCAAATTCCTCCATTCTGTATTACATACTAATGTTTTATTTAGTTGTTCTGTGAAATCAATGACAATTTCCATTATTCCTATTTTTGCCATAATTTCAACCTTTCTTGCATGAAACGACATTTTTTGCCCTTTTTTGGTCATTTTTCAAATATTCGTTTCATTTTTTTGAAAATGCAAGGTAACTGTAAGCCTGCAGATAACACGATACCAATTGAAATACAGATTGAATATGTATATAGCCTGCACTCAAAAAGCAAAACTGCCGTAAACATAAATATTATTACAAGCACAATTGTTATCTTCTTATAGCGAAGATACTCTTCCCAACCTAACTCTCTGTTCACATTATCAATTGGACTGTTAAGTATCAGGCTTACAGCTGCTCCCACAGTAATCAATGCAGTTCCCCATCCACATTTGATGTAAAATGACATTACTATGCACAATAATAATAGCAGGCATGACCATATCAGACACGACCATGCATGTTTTGTATGGAATCCTCCGCTAAACTTTCGGATTATGACAAAAGGCATGATTATCGTGATACTTCTCCTGACGCATCCCATACAAATTCCAAATCCTATAGCTAACGCCAATGGAGATAATGACAAAAGAATACTATATACAGCATAACTGTATAATTCTTTATCTGTTTCCTCCACAACATTACAGCTTATCAGCCAATCTGCTATTATATTTGCGCATTTCTCAATCATTTCTTTCTCCTGTATCTTGCTAATTCTTTTGGTGCTTTAGGTTGATATGCAATAGCACATGATGCAGAATTCGCATCAGCACGCAGAAATGTGTTCAAAACTGATACCGTTCCCTTTGCAACCACTTTTGATAACTTACCTTTCATTGCAAGTCCCCTCCTCTCTCTAGATTGTCATTGATTTTCACAATGACATAATAAACGATTTTTCTTCAATAAGCGAGTCTGTTGGTATGAGCAGAACAATTTGTGGCAATTTTGGGATAATATAATACTTTTTACACATAAAATATATGTAACACAGAAAACATTATGTTCCAAATTTAATTTATTACATATGATACAGAATATTTCTGTACTGCCTTCTTTGCTTTTGCCATTTCTATTGATAAGATACAAGAAAAAGGGTGATTTGCATGGAATTTAAGTATAAAGAAATGGGAACTCGCATAAAAGTACGGCGTAAAGAATTAAAAATAAAACAAGCAGAGCTGGCAGAAACACTGGAAATATCAAACAACCATATGTCCTCTATAGAAAACGGAAGGCAAAAACCAAGTCTCGATACCTTTATTGGTATTTGCAAATGCCTTAATGTTACACCCGATTATCTTTTGCTCGGAGCGATGCACGCATATAACATTCCACAGGATATTTTAGATAAATTACGTTTATGCAATCAGTCCGATATAGAACTTGCCAGAGATTTTATTGAACTTCTTGTAAAAAGAAATAGCGCAGGAAACACCCAAAACGGCTATATGTTTCCGTGATTTTGCATCTCCCGTATTCCCGGCGTTCTGTTCGGGAATTTATTTTATTCATATATTTTTCGTTTCAGCCCAAAATCCACCAAAAAATGTCTTTTCATGCAGTTTCTTTGTATTTTCCTGATCTTTATTGTATAATACAGAGGGTAAATATGTAGTAAATTACATGAAAAGAGGTATAAAAATGCGAATACTCATCTGTGACGATGATGCGCTGATAATTGAACAGCTTCAAAAATATATCAGAAACTTTTTTGAAAACATAAGCGTAAAATGCCCCGAACTGGTCTGTTTTTCTGATGGGGAATCCTTGCTGGCAGATAAAGGTGAAAAAGACATTCTATTTCTTGATATAGAAATGCCCGGAATGAATGGTATCTATGTGGGAAAGGAATTAAAAAAGAAGAATGATAAGATTATTATTTTTATTGTGACCTCTTATTCTGAATATCTTGATGATGCAATGCGGTTCCATGTATTCCGATATCTTTCAAAGCCTTTGGCTAAACAACGGTTTTTCCGTAATATGAAAGATGCGGTTGACCTGTATAACACTATGACAGTAAAAATCCCGGTTGAAACAAAACAAGGTGTGCATACACTGTCTGCATCTTCCGTCATAGCAGTGGAAGCGCAGGGCAGAAAAGTAACGGTACATACCACTCTGTGTGATTTTGAATCCATTCACAATATGCAGTACTGGCTGGAACTTCTCCCTGAAAACTGTTTCTTCCAGACACACCGCAGTTTCATTATCAATCTTGAACATGTCACGGATTTTGACCGTAATCTTGTCCATATGTCAGATAATCAGTCTGCTTATCTGACAAAAAGAAAATACAGCGCATTTAAGGAAGCCTATCTCCTTTATTTGGAAAGTACGAGGTAAAGCAAATGATAAATACAATCTGTTATTTTTTCAGTTTTCTTGTAGAAGCAATTATACTCTGGCAATACTCCTCCAATTTATTTCCTGTCAGACACACCCCACGGAGAAAACTTGCTGTGCTATGCGGTTTATATTTTATCCTGTTTTGCGTGTCACTGTCCGAATTTATATGGATCAATATCGTTTTATATTTTTTGCTGAATTTCATTTTCCTGCTGACACAATGTTATCTAAATTGGTATACAGCATTATTCCATTCTTCCATACTGGCGGCTGTTATGACAATGAGTGAATTAGTCGTTTATGGAATTACCAAGCACTTTGCCCCTCGCTTTCTTGATAACGGCAGGGAATTTTATCATCTTTTATTTTTTTCGGTCTTTAGTAAACTCATATTTTTTGCAGTTACTTATATACTGATGCACCTTATGAAAAAAACAAAGAAGGATGCAGGGCAGCATGATCAGTCTGTTTTTCTTCTTGTTTTCATTCCCCTGACCTCAATCTTTATTATGCTTACTTTCGTAAGCATTGGCGAATCTGTTCTGCTCCCATCGTCACTTGACTGGATGGTTACTATGGGTGCTGTTCTTTTGCTGACAGCAAACCTGCTCATGTTTGAAATCAACCACTATCATCAGAAAAAAAACATGGAATTTACAGAAATACAATTATTGCTTCAAAAAGAATCAGATTCAGCCCAATATTATAAAATGCTGAATGTACAGAATGAAAACCAGCGTATTTTAATCCATGACATAAAAAAGCACCTGCAATCCATTGACCTGCTGAATGAGCAAAAAGAGTATGCTAAAATAAGCGCTTATATCCGGCAATTGGTACTTTCTCCAGACCTGAAAGAATTTTCCAGACTATGTGACCATGAAATGCTGAATTCCATCCTATGCCGCTATATGCAGCGATGCACTGACAGCCATATATCTTTTCATGCCGACATACGAAGTGGGACAACGGATTTTATTGCAGACAATGACCTTACCTCTCTGTTTTGCAATTTGCTGGATAATGCTATAACGGCAGCAGGCATTATTCCTGACTCTTTTATTGAGATTAATACAAGCAAACGTGAAAAAACACCATTTATTGTGATAACAGTTATCAATTCCTGCCGAAAAAATCCTTTTCTCTGTAAGGACAGGCAGCTGACCGTAAACAAAAATGGACATGGATTTGGATTAAAAAGCATTCGTAAAGTGGTCAGCAAATATCATGGCAATTTGCAGATGTATTATAATGATGATATGCTCACTTTTCATACCATTATTACATTAAAGCAATAAGAACTGCGAACGAATGCAGTTCCTATTGCTGACAATTTATACACCCACCCCCGTGACCTTATATCTCTTTCATTGTATTTCCTTTCCACCTGTAACGCCCCGCTTTTTCTACATATTGCTTTAATTTTTTTCTGACCACATTTTTCACTTTACCATCGTCTGCCTTTATTACCTCGCCCCTTTATCCTTCTGCCTTGCCTGATGCTCTCGTCTGCTTTCCCTTTCTTTTACCTCGTGCTGTTTCTGTCTAAGCCGTTCTTTTATGCTCATGATATCATTCGCTTTTTCTCCGTAAATTTTGTCATACTCCGCGCGAGCTGCCTGATATTCAAGATTCTCACTCTTTGCCGCATTCAGTTCCTTATTGAATGCCTGAACAGAGTCAAAGTTATATTCTTTCACGATGGATGAAAGCCGCTTTTTCATGTTGGTAATCTGGTTGTCGATACTGTCAATCTCCTGCTGTAATTCCTTTCGTCTGCCGCCCTTGAAGATACCCGTACATTCGGATAATTCCTTTTTCAGCTTATCGCGCTTTTTCTCACGTTCAAAAATTGCTTTATTCTGCTCTTTGAGCTTACTGTCAATCTCTTTCAGACGGGGATATTTACTTGCGAGTACGGAAGGTTTTGGTTGCAGCGGTCTTTCTGTTTCCAACCTATTTGTTTCGGCAGGAACAGATTTTTGTTCTGCTTTTATCTGTTCGATTATAGATTTTTTGACTGCGACAGTATTTTTCTGCTGTGACTGTTCTGCTTTATTCTGCATATCCGTTTCTTGGCGCAGATTAACAGAAAATGGTATCTTTTTCTTTTCCTGCTGAGTCGCCGAACCAGCTTTTACATGGGCATGACTTTCCATTTCTTTTGGTATTTCCTTTATGGCGTCAACAGCTTTATCAATAACTTTTTCCGCTATATCCATTACCTTTTGCATAGCTTTTATAATCAGACACTCTAATAATAAAATCGCCGCCCTGACAATCTCCCCGAACAGCTCCGGCTTGTTACCGTTCTGCTCCACAGATTCCTTTACCTTTTCCGTGATTTCTGTCTTTTTCAGTTCCACAACCTCCGTCTCGGATACACCGCTTACAATAGCGCGGTCAACAGCCCTGTTCCATTCCATGCGGATTTCATTGTCTGCTTTTATCGCCTCCGCTTTGGGATTATTTTTACCGACTTTCTTTGTGGCAAGGTACGGACCGTTTTTATCAAATATGCTGAGCCTGTCCTTATCGTCAATCACCATCTGGTTGATCAGATCCGTATAAAATACTTTCGCCTCGTCCAGAAAGGATTCCTGCTTGAAACGGCTGTCCTTTATGGTAAAAATCTTATCCTCGTACACTTCGCCTTTTTTGATGATTTTACAGCCTTTGCGGATATTCCCATCACTGTCAAGTATCTCCTTCTTTGTCCGCACATGACGCCCCTTCTCGTCATAGAACATATTGCGGGTGGCAGTCTTTTCTTCCGGCTGGTCTAACCGCTTCCTCTCCGCAAATATCATATGGATATGCAGGTTTGTTTTCCGTTTATTGTGGTGGAGCGCGGCAAAACATTCCACACCATACTTTTCCTTAAACTCATCAACCATTTTTTTCAGCAGATAATCATGGTCATAGCTGATAAAACTCTCCGGCAGGGCAATCATCAGCTCTCTTGCCTCAATACATTTTCCATTCGTCCCGCTTTTTCAAATTCTTCCTGATTGCACTTGGCAAGTTCCCGCCAGAATGCCCTGTCCGGTTCTGTTGTATAAACTTCATACAGATGCTCCTGTTTGGCGTGGCTTGAAATATAAGTAATACACCCCGATAAGTCATACAGTTTTGCCATTTCTATAAATGAATTTCTCCTCATATGCGATTTTCCTTTCCTCTGGCGGATAATCCAATACCGCCGCTTTCTCTGTGAGCAGCCGCCATAGGGCGGCTGTCTGTGAAGTTCCACAGATGTTGCTGTGTATCCGCCCTAAAATGTAGCCGTCGGCAGCAACAGCATCCATGCGTCCCGTCCTTTGGGGCGGCATGGATAAATACATTCCGGCTCTTTCGGACTGTAAATTCACGCTTGCGTGAATTTGCCCCCGGCAGGGCGAAATACCCAGAGTACAAAACGGAGTTTTGTGCGACGGGTGTATTTCGCTCTCAAACGCCGAGGGCTTAGGGAAGGGCTTACGCCCTCCCCGGAAATTAGTTCCTGACACTCCCTGAACCACTCCAAAGCAGTTCGTGGAACAGATGCTTCACAGACATAGAAAAGCCACCTGTCTGAAAACTGATATTCCAGTTTCAAACAGACGGCTATACTTACGCCCCTATTTGCAGCCTTTCGGCTGCTTTTTGTCCTTGTTTTGCAGGCTTTAATGCCTGCCCTTTGCCCTTGTTTTGTAGCCTTTCGGCTACACTTTGCCCTTGCGTTCTTAAAATATGGCTGTATTTACGCTTAGTTATGGTGATTTCCATGAAAAAAAGGCTACGATAAATCCGCTTACCGTAGCCCTGTCCATATTTATATTAAAATGCGTCAAAATCAATCAGTTCATTGTCCGGCGGCTCTGTGGATTGCTCTGCTATAGCTTCTCCACACTGTACCGTTGCATCTGCCGGATCGGACAAACAGGACGAATCTGCACCGTTCATTACACCATCTCTATTCCCTGCGCCATTTGAAGACGCCTGTCCGCACACCATGCCGCCCTGCGCCGCCGTATATGCCCCCATAGGAACAGATAATGGGAAAACCTGCATCTGTGCCATATACATTCCAAAAAGTGCCGGAAGATTGGACATCACTTTCCTTTCCACAGCTTCCACGATACGCCCTGCAAAAGCGTCCTCTTTTTCTCTCGTTTCCAAATAAGGATCATTCTTCATTGCCACGCAACTGTCGTAATAATCATTGACTGCCTCTATCACGAATCTATTCTGCGACTTGAACATCTGCCGCACCTTGGGGGAGTGCAAAAGCTCCCACGCCCTGCACTCGTCCTCTTTCTCCATGTTGAAACGGATATTGTGGTTTTTATTTTTCATTCGGATGCGCCCCCTTATCCGGCGGAAGCCATTGATTTCTGCCTGCGCAGCTTCATATAGCAGAAGTATTCATAACCTTTGGCATTTGCCCGTATATCGTGGTTGAAAGTGACATTACCGCTGTCATAATCTCCCACAAGCTCCACAACCTTTGCGCCGCCGCCCATGATATAAAGTTTCATAAGGTTTGGATTATAACCGTGCGCTTTCAGTTCCGCAAATATCTTATCCACATAAGACTTTGCGGCTTCCTCCATGAGCTGCTGGTATTCCCCGCCTACCTTTGTGTCTCCGTAGCGCAGATAATTCTCAATGATCTCCGCCGGAAGTTCTTCCGCTTTCCTGTCCAGTATAAGATTGCGGATCGCCATATAACATTCATTCGCCCCCAGCTTTACCATCCACGACTTGCTTTCGCTCGCCTTTCCATTATTAAGTATCATCACATTCATTGTTCCGTTGCCGATATCTGCTACCATGTGCATACCCTTAAATTCGGGCAGATTTTCCGCTATCGCCGCATAACACTGCGGCATGACCGTACAGTCCACGATATCAATCGCATAACGCTTGCCAGCATACTTATAATCTACATGGCGGTTTTGCATCATATACTCGCGGAGCGAATCCCGCTGCGCCTGCACCCATTTCAGCGGAAGCCCCACTGCAAGGTGTATCTTTGCGGCTGACAGTCCCCTCGCTTTCAGTTCCTTTGCGATGGCGGCGAGGGTAAGGATATAATTATCATCATCCCTATTTTTTTCCGCTACAAAGTCCTTATGCCCCTCGCCTATGGTATAATAGCCGCCATTATATTCCAGATAGTCCCTCGTGAAAACGGGCGGCTGGGTGCTCCTGCTCACGGAAGTCGCAAAACAGCACCTTGCCGTCTTATAGTTCCCATAGCCTGCATCCACGCCTAAAATGACTGTCCCGTTCATGTTATAATCTCTAAGTTTTGTCATATCAAAATCCTCACTTTCTTAGTTGCTGTTCATAAAATTATCTGCCATATTTTGCTTTCACTTCCTCTTTGGTCGGAAGGCTGCTCTCTACAATAACCTTGTTTTCCCCTGCCACCATAGCCGCAACCTGTTCCATACCGTCCGTATGCAGGAGTTCATCTGCCGACTGTCCGGCTTCCGCTAACTGCCTCTGCTTATCTGCCGCATTTGCGATTTCAATCACACGCCGGATGTCCGGTCTGTGCTTTTCCCGGTAGGCTTTCATGTATTCCCTCCTGTACTAGCGGCGTTTCCGTTTCTTTTCTTCTTCTTCCATTTCTTCCTCGGAAATCTCCTGCGTCGGAAGCTCCACCTTGCCGATATAATTCAGGAAAATCTCAATCTCCTGCACGCGGTCGCCATCCGTTTCCTCTATCTTGTGTACCAGCACTTTGTCCACAAATTCATTGACGATGGCAGGCGTAAGTTCCTGAATATCGATGTACTTATGGACAAGGCTTAAAAATTCCTCCGTCCTGTCTGTATCTTCTTCAAACTGCATGAGTTTTTCCTGAATTTCTCTTATAGAAATCTCAATCTCCTGCTGTTCCTTCTCGTAATCGGAAGAAAGCATTTCATACCGTCTGTCCGGCAGTTTCCCCATTGCATTGTCCTCATACACCTTTTTAATCAGTAAGTCAAGGTCTGCAAAGCGCTTCTCTTTTTTCATAAGGTCTTTTTTCAGCTTTTTCACTTCGCCTTTGTCCCTGACCTCTGATGCACTCCGCATACTTTTTATAAATGCCGCCTCGTCCATGCGGACGCTTTTTAAGGCATACTGAATTGATTCGAGGATAAGCTGTTTTACCGTATCCTCTTTTATGGAATGGGAACAGCACACCTGTTTATACTTTTTTCTGCTGCTGTTATAGGTGCTGCAATTAAAACCTGCGGATGTGTGCTGGACTTCCCCGTTCGGAATCCCACGCCAGTCCCTGCCCGCTCTTGTCGTGCTTCTGCGGTAGTGCATCTTCCCGCCGCAATCCGCACAGTAGAGCTTTCCGGTCAGCAGGCTTCCTTCCCCGCCGGTATCCACTCTCCGCACCGTCTTTCTTAATTCCTGCACCAAATACCAAGTCCTGCGGTCTATGATAGGTTCATGGGTATCCTGAAAAATAAGGATGTCCTCACTGCTGTTTTTAACCGCTTTCTTATCTTTGTAGGATTCCTTATGGATGCGAAAGTTCACTGTATCGCCCATATATTCCGGTCTTTCCAGTATCCGCACCACCGATCCGCCCGTCCAGTTGTAGGGAGTTTCAAAATCGCACATGGTTTTGAAATTGCCCCTCTGCCTTGTCGCCTGATAATAGGACGGTTTCTCCACCTTTTCTGCCATAAGCCGCTTTGCAATCTGGTACGGTCCCATGCCCTCCACGGTCAGACGGAAAATCTCTTTCACAACCTCCGCCGCTTCTTCATCCACAAGCCAGAGGTTTTTATCATCAGGGCTTTTCACATATCCGTATGGCGGATTGCTTGTGATTGGTTTTCCTTCTTTCCCTTTTGCCCGCAAAACTGCGGTGATCTTCCTGCTGCAGTCACGCAGATACCATTCGTTCATGATATTCAAAAAAGGGGCGAATTCACTGCTGGTGTTGTTGTTACTGTCAACACCGTTGGAAACAGCAATAAAACGGACACCCTTTTCCCGGAAGAATACCTCCGTGTAGAATCCTACCTGAAGGTAATCCCTCCCGACACGGCTCATGTCCTTTACTATGACTGTGCCGATGTCGCCGTTTTCAATCCGGCTTAACATCTGCTTCCATCCCGGTCTTTCAAAACTGCCGCCGGAAAATCCGTCATCCGTAAAATGCACCGTGTTCGTGTACCCGTTATTTTTTGCATAATCCTCCAGCATCTTTTTCTGGTTGACTATGCTGTTGCTGTCCCCCGCAAGATCATCGTCCCTTGAGAGCCGCTCATAAAGAGCTGTTATTCTGTTGTCACCAGCCGTCCTGTTGTTCATTCCGAACTCCTTTCCGGCGGCTGGCTCATCTGTGGTGAATCCATCTTAACATAACTTTCTGCGCCTGTCACCATTTCATTCAAAATTAATCGGGGAATTTTTTCATCCAGCGTGTCGGCATATCCCGAACCCGTATATACCCTGACCTTAAAAAGCGTCCCGCCGATTCTTCTGTAAAAAAATCCCGCCGGAACAGGGCTGGATTCTGCTACATCATTATTCACTTTTAATGTTTCTGCCATACAATCCTTTCTTGCGTATCACACGCATATCCCTTATAATAGTTTTGGCTTCCGCTCCGTGTAACCATATTTTTGTTTTATCCGTATTCCATAAGCCCATCCTCCTTTTTCGTAACTGCTTTTTTGACAAAAAGAATTACTTCTTTCACTAATAGGAGAAAAACGGCTATAAAAACGGAAGTGTTTTTGAAAAAACTGCTACAAAATTTTATTTTTTTGCAAAGGACTGACCATAGATGCCGAAATACGCTGAGTTCCCGACGTTCAGGGAACAAAATTTAATAACAGAAGCTGACGGGGATATGCTGCACCGCGAAGCCCGTGCGCTTGCCCTCCGGCGCATTGAGGAAAGCGCACGAACAGAGGAAGATTTCAGGGAAATCATCAGGTAGTGGGACAAACTGGACAGCAACAGGGAACGCAGAGAAAGGGATCATGAAAAAGGACGTTCTGATGTCCCCCTAGAATGGGGCGCAGGCGAACAGTATCTTTCTGACAGGCTTTCCTATGACACGGTTTTAAGAAGGCTTATGCTTGCGGGCGATTTTCTTGACCTCATATTTGACCGCCCGGAAACGCTGCACGAACTTGTCACGGATGCAGATTTATCGGAAATTTTGAAGGAACTGAAGCCGCATCTTAAAAATATGCTCTATTACTTATTCCTACAGGATTACTCTGCTTCGGAGTATGCGGAGATCACCAGACAGTCTGACCGGAATATCCGGGGTATTCGGGAAACTGCTCTGAAAAAGGTACGAAAGCTCTATGGCAACATACTTACATACAGGAAAGAAAACAGTCTGCCGATGACGCTTGACGAAAAATATTTCATGGAAAACGGAGTGCGGAAGAAAAAGGGAAGGTAAATGTATCCCGACTAAAAGCTACAAACAGCTTGACCGATAATGAGTAACTGTTTATAATGTAAGAAATATTACATCAAATGATATGGCAGAATTGAGCAGAGCAGACAGGCAATGACATTTGCGGATTTCTTGCCGTTCCCTACAGCAAATTGCTTAGAAATGAGGATTTTATGAAAAATTTATTTGAACATACCAGTGCACCGTGGATCCGGTACAGCAGCTGCGAATATAAGACAGGCAATGACGGCAATCTCTATATAACGGTTTCCAAAGATGCAAAACCAGAAATGTACCATCCCATGCAGGAAGCGGAGCAGCTTGTCATTGATGCCATAAATGTCGGGCTTGCCGCCATGCACAAAGTACCGGAAGAAGAATTGAAGGAAGCTGTACTTGACTTTATCAAAAAATATGGTTTTCTCGGCTTTATGACCGCCCTGCCGACAACAGCGGATTTTATAACCTATGAATCGGTGTATCTTCCCAAAAACCACTTTATAAAGGAAGAATCCCTCCCTACAGATGAGTATTTTTCTTATTTTTATCCTTTTGACAAGCCGGATTTCAGAAAGAACGGCGTAGAATCGGGATGGTCTGTGACTGACCGTGAGGGTATTGCGATCACGATGGCTATGGGGAATGCGCCGCAGGCTGTGGCAATGGAACTGCAGAAGGAATATGCGGAAAGATACGACTGGCTTGTAAAGGAATTTACCGACTGGGCGTTTACCTTTATGACAAGCTTTCTCTATTACATGGATTGTGATACGATTGACGAACAGACACGCAGCCTGTACTGTCAGGGCATTTCCGCTTTCGGCGGCATATCCCCGACTTACCGGATCGCGCTTGAAAAGGATTCGCCCGTTATCGTATGGGATTTCCATTCCCTGCTCGTCATGGTGCAGATGTGCTTCTCATTCATGCTCACGGATAAGGACAGTGATATGCGCATGTGCAAACATTGTAAGAAAGCCTTTGTCGCAAGCAGGAAGGGGAATGAATTTTGCAGCCAGAAGTGCAAGAACCAGTTTAATGTATATAAATCAAGGAAAAAGAAAAGGGAAAGGGAAAGGGAAAGGGAAAACCAATCAGGCAACCGCTAAAAAATACTTGCAGCACTTTGGAGATTGTGGTATATTAAACATAAAGAAGGACATCTGCGCTAACAGATGCCCAACAGGAGCTACCGATAGACGGTTAGCCCGATTAGTGAATTACGAAATAGCCGTATCCTTCAGTCGGGGGCGGCTATTTTTGTGTCTTATTACTATCCTTACCGATAGAGTATCCTATTCCAAAGCAGGTCAAGCCGAAGTTCAGTACTGCAATTAGTCCTAAAATATCCATTGGCTCAGCCCTCCTTTCGATTCCCTTACGGGTTTCTATGTAATCGGAGGGTCACAGTCCCTCCGGAGAGGGCTAACCGCCTACCATCTTGGTATTCCCAAATAAATACTACCATAATTCGACAGGAAGTTCAATTTAATTTTTCACTGTACGATATTTTGACAACAAAAAAGAAACGGGCAAGTCGTAGCAGACTGTACGGTGAAAACCCATTTCTTACTGTCAATAATAAGCTATTTTTCAATTCCTGCCAATCCCCAATTTTGATTTTTTTAGAATACCGCCATTGGCATTTTTAATGCAATGGGGGAACTTTGTTCCCCCTTAGCCACTTCATAGCATAAGGCGCAGATGATGTCAAGACCGCCGCAGGCGAGGCAGAGCCGGTGTCTTGACATCATCTGCGCCTTATGCTACAAAACTTAAAACCGAAGCAACTCTAAAGGGAATATACCAGATCATGCAGCACTACTTCCTCCGCCCTGCTCCTGATGCTGTTCATCTTCTGAAGCCAACCAAGCCAGTCATCAGATTTTAGCTGTTCGGTTACGCCCTCTTTCTTTGCCATCTGCCTTATAAGCCTGTCCATCATCTCATTACATTCTTCATCAATTTCCGCAAGATGTTTCCATAAGGTTTCTGACAAAATCATATACGAATAAATACCTCCGTGATTTTCCTTCAAAAACCGCTGCCTCATTCTTCCATACTTTCCGATATGGTATTCCGTTGTATCCGAAAGTTTAAGGTCGGGAATCAGGTAATCGCCTTCCCGATGATATGTAATCTCCATATACAACCGCCTCCTAATATATAAGTGTAGGGTTTCAGTACCCAACAACCAGTTGGGACTTAAT
>ERZ778514.387-NODE-387-length-42943-cov-54.765715_pt1 | contig 42943 bp, 29 predicted proteins | sample MGYA00510344_ERZ778514 | MGnify/ENA primary metagenome ERZ778514 (study PRJEB29527, sample SAMN07138968) | mouse gut metagenome | material: feces | host: mouse | place: China:Nanjing | collected 2016-01-25 ...
TATATAGACTCAAAAACAAACCTATAGTTTAAATTCAAACTAAACATTTACTTAAACCATAAACATTAAACATTAAACATTAAACCATTTAAGGTTTTGAGATACACATGAAATATGTCGTTCCGGAGATAATCTCGATATCTAAAGCGACTGCTTGTTTAGCCGATAAAAGACTAATACCGGATTTGAATCCGACTCGAGCTGTTGCGAAATTTCGTTGATTACAGGATATTCCGACAGACCATTTTTCCCAGATACGATTGATTTCACAACCGGGGCAGGCACGATGCTAAGTATGCTGTCGGATGGTGAAGAAGTGTATAATCCGTAAAAAGAAAGAGGCAGTCCGTTTGAATCAATTGTGGCAGCTCCGTTAAGATATATCTTCCCTTGCAGAGAGCAGAGCACGCTTTTTATCCTGTTGTCAAAATAGGAAAAGAAAAGTAAGTCTCCATAGATATAAGCAGCATGAAATACCTTTGCGACATTAGATTTCAGAATACGATCAACCTCCTGGACTTCCGTATCCGCTCCGATGTGGCGAGTCTCCATTTTTAGATCAACTAATGGTTTGATGTCACCGGAAATGGAATCAATCTCATAGATAGTCTCGTTATATGGGAAATAGGTGTAGACTCGATTGCCATTTTTTATGAATTTACCGACTTGTCCGTTTGTAGAGTATGTATGACCGAGCAACGCATCATTGAATCGTACCCGGTTGATAACTTTCCCATCGTTTGATATGAATGAATAGCAGAAATGGTCTACAGTGGAGCTATCGCCATACCCGAATTCGTTATTTAATGCTATACCTGAATCCATCACGCATAGCCCTTGCGCGGCATTGGGTAGATCTATCGTGCCGGAATAATTGTTTTGTTTATCATATATTAAGATTTTATTGTCTGAGAGGAGATATAAGAAATCGTCATGTATGTCGAAATCGGAGAGTGATATATATTCCCCATGACCATGACCAAGGTGACTATAATCCCTGATATATGCTCCGCTTTTGTCAAATGAGGCAATGTGAGAATTTTCATGCATTATATATAGCGTGTCGTTATCAACATATACCTTGTTAATATTCCCAAGAATTGATTGGTCATCCGTACTAAGGACGACATGTCCGGAATATTTGAAAATGGAATCAAATTGTTCAGAAACGTTCTCGTCATTATTTTCAATCTCGACAGTAAATTCGCTAAGTGTCCTTTCGTTTTTACATGCGTTGTTTAGCAAAACGGCTGAAACCATGATGCCTAAGAATGTGAAAAAAGGTTTACGTCTCATGTGGATGTTTTTGTTTGGTGTGACAATGATTCAATCTTTGTGAACAAATATTAAATCATTGTCACATAGGGGAATATTAATTGAAGTTATACTTACATGTTTATGTAAGGTTTATAAACTGTATAAGAGTTTTAAGGACAAACAATATTGCCTTTACCTTTGCAATCTATTACCGTAAGGTGTTCATAAGTTTTAGAATTGTCATCCCATATTTCCATTGTCTTGACATTTCGTTCTTTATAAGCATGTGGATCTATGTCCAAATCAGGATCAGAGAGGGCTTCTACATTCTCAATGAGCAGTCCTGTATTTAGTAAATTGTGATTATATGCTCTTTTGATTGTCAAGAATGACAATACTATGATGGTGGGTAAAATTATGAGATATAATTTTCTTAAAGATTTCATTGTTAATAGTTTTTAGTTAATAAATGTTTCAGTGTCTATCATTTCAACTGAGTCATTACATAGCCGACAAATTATACTACTCCAATCCATATCTTCCTTGCAATATGAAGAGCGTATTTTCCGGGGTGTATATTTCCTTGCTCTGCCATTCTTTGACAAAGGTTTCCGCATTATCCTTCGTAGAATTAAAGGAGAACGTTATAAACGACAGCAATGCGATGATTTTATACAGTATTATTTACAAACCTATTGTCTGATTCTGATTTCATAATTCAAGTACACCGAAAGCACTCCAATTATCTCCTTTTATTTCTATCTGATAGATGCCGTTTTCTAAAGGAAGATAAATAATTGTGTTTACAATAGTAGAATGATGCAACACAGTATTACCATATATCACATATACTTCTGCATCCTCCACTGATGGGGATTCTATATATATGGCGTTCTCAAGAGAATCATACCATGCTAATATGTCAAGACGGAAAGGCATTCTGTGAATCCTGTCAGGATGATTGTTCTTGTGATATTCAAGATCAATCGTTGTCGTGTTATTCCCATCTTCTTTCGCTACCGCAATTGAGCTGGAGACCATCATTAAGACTGATGCTGTCAATACTATTTTTTTCATGTTGTCAAGATTTAATTTTTGTGCAAAATTAGTATCTCATAGTTTTAATACAAAATTAAAAGTTTGAATTTAGATTTATTAACTATTTACAAATAACTAAATTTCAACAAGTTATCATTTACCTATTAAAAGTGATGGTAGAAGAGTTTAAAAAGTTTGATTTTTAATGTTATTCAAAGACTTTAGTCCCAAGAGTATATTCCTGATGCCTGAAATTACTTTAATTCCTCCATAAGTTTTTTCACAAATATGCCCAGGTTTGTGTCATGCTTACCCAACCCTAATTTTTTTCTCACAGCACTGCTCACATGCACATGGCTTGAGGAATTAAGGTATCGACTGATGTCAATTCCCTTTAACCCGATTGCATAGAGGCACACGTATTCTATCTCATCATCGTCAAGCTCATGATTCTTAAGATGGTTAATAAACGCCGGGAAGCATGCCTGAATGGCGAGCATGTTCTCATTCAAGAACACATTCTTGTCGGATATCAGATTGCTTATCCATTCCTCATAAGCATCACAGCAGCTTGTGTTGGCGGATACTCTCAAGGCAAAAAAAGTGTTAAGCATTATGATACGTTTCTGGATGACTTCTCTGACTTCTTGTGGCATTGTACCGTTATTCACGGTATTTAGTTGTTTAAGGTATTCGATTTCAGAAGATAACTCTGTCAACCTGAGCCTCATGTTTTCAGATTCCAGAATATGGCGTTTTTGTTCGAGTTGCAGACGTTCTTTTTCGGATTCAGATGTCCTGGCAGCTTCCATGATAAGATTATGTTCAAGTTCCATCATTTGATTACTCATGGCAAGACGATGTTTCTCCGCCTTGTTGATGCGTCTTGAATACACTAATATCATAACTATCATGAGCAACAGGAACAGTGTCAGAATTGAGATCATAATAATTCCTGTCTTGAACTGACTATCAGATAATGCTTTAATCTTAAATTCGTGATATTCCATGGATTCCTTAATCGCTTTTCGAAATTTTATTTGATTTAGACTGTCATTTGTGTGGTAAAATAATAGGCATTCATTAAATGCTTCCTTATAATTTCCGATACTTCGATGAAGATCAACCATAAGGCTTCTATATTTCAACATGTCATAATCCAGATTGGAAGTCCGGACCTCCTCCAATATTTCAGCCGCTTTTTTATTGTCGCCCATTTCCAGACACCCATGAGCGATAGTCAGGAGTTCGTCTGCAGAGTGGGTATGATTGTTCATACAAATGTTTATTATAGAATCTAATTGAGAGAACAACCGGAATTTTATGATGTATGACAGATGGTAATTGCGCAATAACTGCGAATCAATATATCTTTCCTGATAGCCTTCTGAACATAATAAGATGATACTGTCTGCCTTTAATTTGTCATCAAGTAGAATATATCCGTTGAGGATATTGAAAAGACAATCATAATATTGCACATTGTGCCCAATTCGTTTATAAATATCCGCGGCTTTGGAATAGAATTTAATATACTCGGTTATTCCTCGTTGATGATGTAATGAGTGTCCAATCGCCGCATACGTTCTTGCCAAAGTAAGTGAATCAATAATTTCACCGTTTAGTTCAATAGCATTAAAAAAGGCTTGGTCTGCTTTTTCATATTCGCCTTGATTCTGGTATATACGACCAAGGTAATATAGAGTTTTCATGCGCATGTCCGGAGTCCCTTTTTTCAGATAATAGTCTATTGCAGGTTGTAGGATAACAAATGTAGTAGTGTCCACATAGTTTTTGTCGAGAGCCATTGAAAGCAGGAGCGCATGGCGTGCGTGTTCCTCGTCTCCGGAAAGTTTATCCGCAGGGATAGCCGATAGAATCGAAAGAGAGGAGTCGGGATGCTCCTCCATGAAGGCATCCGCCATGTCGAGTTGGTTCCAAATCTCGGAATTACGCTGACATCTAATTGTCAGAAGTCCGCACACGACAGACATCAGTATTATTGTTAATATTCGTTTCATGATATAGTCATTCAAAGGAAATATTTCGGATGGATTATTCCACTTGCAAAGGTAGCAAAGGAATTTAACTACGAAGTCATTTACATAATGCCATTCTAAGAATAACAGAAATTGAGTTTGTCTTACTTAGATAAGTATCGATGCAAAGTTAGATATAAATCTTCTAAATGATATTTCTTTTTGTCTAAAAGATTTTATTATTTGTAACCCTGACTTTCATAATTGTATCAAAATAGTGTCTTTTTTGTAACATATTGTTTTTTAAGTATGGTTCAACATGCTTTTGTTTTGGAACAATCGCAGTTTTCAGTTTGAACTTCACAATAGTCCTGCCTATAGACCGGCAGACAAATCAAATCTTCCTCACAACGTATGTCTTTTGTGTAAAGAAGATAGTGTGACCTTATCCTTGATGAGAATTTTCTACGAAACCATCTGACCATGATTTCCATTCCTTAATCTTGTCGTATATCTTGCATCGGAATATTCCTCTTTCCATAATTGAGCAATCTGCTTATTCTTAACATAAAAGTAATCATTTTGACGAAAACTCCAAAATGTTTTAGCCCGAAAATGACGGAAACTCCAAAATGTTGGTTGCATACCAAATGGCTCCGCCTCTACAATTGACCCGACAACAATCGATAAAAATGATATAACACAAAGAGTCAAGGATGCGCGTAGGATTGCGCATCCTTGACTCTTTGTGTTATTGGAGGTTGACTCGGGTTATTTCAATGGGATGCGGAGAATCATGGCGGAGCTTGCCGGGCATTCCACGTCTATCGTATTGCCGGAAACTTTCATGTTGCTCTCCTGTGCACTGATCTTCAATGGCTCGGCAAATGAGTTTTCTGCATTGATATCATCCGCTCCGACGACTATGCGGCGTGCATCTCCATTCGCTGCACTGCCACCACGCAGTGCTATCGACGTGCGCCACGGCTCAGTACGTCCGTTCACCATCTTTACTATCAACTCTTTGCGATCCTTATCAACGCCGGCAACCGCATAATGCTTGTTGACAACGCGATAGTTGTAGGTATACGCCTCCTTACCGTCAAGATAACAGGTCCATTTATTGCCACGTATCTTGATGCACACGTCATACCATTTGTCTTTGAGAATCGGCAACTGATTGCGGTAGTCGAACAGCGATACGGAACCCTTCTCGCTGATCTCACGGAAGATTACAGATTCATTGGAATGACTGCCTAAATCCGCCATGAAATACTTACCCTCATTCTCCATACCGAAAATCACGCGCATACTTTCCCTTCCATCTGTCTTTTTGGCTTTAAGACGTATTGTGCAGTCGCCGGTGGTAAGGTCGTTGAGCTTGATAATTGACTCATGCGACGCCTCTGTCTGAATGATGGTGCCATCCGCACCAAACTCCCATTTACCTCTCAGCGGACTCCATCTGCCGTCAATACCATCACGTTCAGAGGAATATACCAGTTTACCACCGGATTCAATCCGTATATCGCGGAACTCCGCAGACGCATTTGCCGTGCCAAGACCGATAAATCCATGAGGCGCGAACGGGACAGCGGTATCCTCCCCTCTTATCACCGTATTCACATTAACATCAGGACGATTCTCAGCAAACGCCTTCAAGAGATGATAATTCGAACGTCCGTAAGTCTGCTTACCATCATACACAATCAGATGACCCTTGCCATAATGGGCATTCTGCAACAATGGTGCATACGACACGAGTTGCACCTTGTCGCCATTCCGCTCCACCCCGGTAAGGAATGCAGCCTCGGCAAGCGAAGAATAGAGATTGTTACGTCCGGTAGCGGCATATTCACCTATATACACCTTGTAGGGGAGACGCGAAGGGAGTTTGTCGTAGACATCGGCATTATTATAGAACCAGTCGGCAGTCTCATAATAATGCGGATCGATAATCTCCACCTCATCAAGTTTTTCGACATCCTTGCTGAACATGAGAGCCGTTATAAGCTCAATCTGCGGATAACGCTCCTTAATAGCCTTATGGAAACGGTTATAGTTTACGGCATATCTACCAAACACATTCTCATTTCCTACCTCAACATATCGCAGAGGGAATGGCTCCGGATGCCCGTTGCGGGCACGTTCCGCACCCCAACGTGTAGAGGTATCGCCTATAGCATACTCTATCGCGTCAAGAGCATCCTGAATCAGCGGTTCAAGGTCGTCGCCATCCACATAGTCTCCATTACGGAACAGACACGACATACCGGCATTGCACACAAACATACCGTCGGCACCGATATCCTCGCAGAATTGCAGGAACTCATGGTAACCGAAACCGTAGGTGCTGCGGTAGCCCCAGAGATCATATTCACCGGGACGCGTAACAGGATCACCTATTGTTTCTTTCCATTTCACACGGTTATCCAGCGTAAGACCTTCCACGATACAACCGCCGGGCCAGCGGATAAATGCCGGTTTCAACTCCTCGATAGTTGTGGCGATATCCCGACGAAGCCCATTGGGGCGGTTGCGGTAGGTATCGGCAGGAAACAGCGACACGAAATCAAGCCATACAGTACCCTCCGGAGGGAACGACAGGCTAAGGGATGCCTTGTCGCATGAACCATCGGCGACAAAAGTGGCGTCATACTTGTGCCATTCGCCATCGGAATCAATCTTTATCTGAGCGGAGGCAAGAGACTTTCCGGCAGCATCCACGAGCGAAGCCGTGCATCGACGGACACCCTCCCCTCGCAGATATAGACTGAGACGATACGTCTTCCCTTTCTCGATTGCCATACCCCAGTATCCGGTATTTACAGCCGACACGTCGCGGTGGGCGCGGCTGAGGTCAATGCGCAGAGAATGAGGCGTTGCCGAATTTAGCGGATATTCATCGGTGATTTGCGAAGATGCCTGTGAACCGTCGGCATACTGTGTGCGCCACGCGGTCATGCCACGGTCGGCACCCCAACGCACCTTGAAATTGTTGATGGAATCATTGGAATAGCAACGCTCACTCGGAGCGGCGGCAAAGCCATCGGCATCAAGCGTGCAGCCGGTCGGAAGAGTACCCTCCTCAAAGCCACGGTTGCGCACCATCTCGGCGTATAGTCCGCCGTCGCCGGCTCCGGATATCTCCTCAAAGAATACGCCATAGAGCGTAGCCGGCACCTTGTCACCGGTTTTCTTTAAATTTATATCTATCCGGCTTTCGGCAACGGCTGACACCGACAACGATATCATTGCCGCCGCAATAGCATATTTAAGTAGATTAGTCATTTAGTTGATGGTTGATATTACCAACGGAAGGTCACCTTGCGTCCGTCGGGGTTATTCTCGAAGTTGATTAGATACGTTCTTGAAGCTGCATCCCATGCGTTGGAAACCAATGATTCCTTTCCATCTATCAGCACACTCTTGGGTGCTGAGGGGAGAAGCACACGTGCCACGCCGTCTGTATCGATCGGACTTTTTGCTACAAATGTGTACTCCCCTTTCGCTCTCTTCTCATCGCTCTCACGGAAAGAAGCGGCAAGCACCTGTGGCTTCTTGCCATCCTTCACCTTAGCGACATCGAGAAGCATAACCTGTGTGTTTGGTGTAACAGTCACCTCATCCTTCATCGGGAGCGTATGGTCAAACATATCTATATACTTACCTTTCAGAGTAAGCGGCTCATCGCTCACACTCTCATCAACCACAGCAGCGAGAGTGTAGGGACCGCGCTGAAGCAGATAGTTGTTCTTGAATTTGAGTGCGCCACCCTTAGCCTGCTTCTCATAAAGACCGGTCAACGTAGATATATATCCGGCATCACCATTCTCATTCAGAATGAACTCCTTCGGGTCATGACGCATCACGCATACAGTGCCCTTCCCTACCTTATAGTTACCTTCACCGGCATTCTGCGGCATACCCATCATAGAGAAGAGATGCTGCGACGGTGCAGCGTATGAATTGCCGCCGTTGTTCCACCATTCCGGCACACTCTGGAATGGGTCCTTATCCGAGCCGCAGAACAGAAGCACACCACCCTTCTTCACCCATTCGGCAAGATGCTCATGAGCAGCCGGGTCAAGCGGTTTCATATTAGAATAAGTCATCACGAGCACCTTCGTCGATGCAAGCGTAGCGGGGAATCCGAGATTCTCGATATGCACAGTCTTAACAGGCACACCCCTCTTTACAAGAGGAATCGCCATGCCGTAGAAATTCGCGAGCTGCGGATCGTCATAACCTTCATGAAGCGGGAAACGCTGGAACATAAGGGAGTTTGACATCAGCACGCCGATACCCTGGTTGCCGCTGACAGTGTTCTTCACCACCGGCATCTTATTCAAGGCATTCACCATCACCTGCATCTGCGCAGAGTAGAAACGCGGAATCTTCGTCTTCTCATCGCTGTCGGCACTCACGCGGTAAAGCCCCTCATAGATACGTTCAGGCCAAGGCATTATCTCATAGTCGCCTACACCGGGATAGAGAAGTTTGGCAGTAAAGGTAGCCTGATAATTACGCTTATAGTCATCCCAATCCTTCGCACGGTCCTCAATCGGGTCAGTGAGGAAGAACATCTTTCTGCCCGTCGGTGCGGTCATCGACTCCATAGAGCCGTATTCAAGGAAAGCAGTCTCAAATACCCTCTCGCGTGCCTTGCCATTATAATAATTCGGTTCGCGGGAAGTTCCGGTCCACACCTGTGCGATATATCCGTCAACGCAAGGCAGAGATGCAAGACTCGCCTCCGGGCTGACAATCTGCCACTGAGAGTAGTTGACGAGAGAATGGGTAGGCACATAGCACTTTATATCCCGACCAAGCGTCTTGCCATACTCCTTGGCGTAGGTGAACACCTCATTCAACGCACGATAATAGAGATGATACTTCAATTTATTGGAGAGATACGTAGCTTCGGGCGACTCATGCTGCGGTTGCCATTCAGTGCCATAATACTCCTTCCATTCGCGTTTGAAAGCATCGCTATATCCCGAACGCGCCCAGAACTCAGGCTCCTCCATAAAGATAGCGTCAATACCGGCATCAATCACGCGCTTCACGTGAGCCTCCTTCAGATATTTCAGGAAGTTCATCGACGGCACGATATAAGGCACAAGGTGCCCGTGCCAGATAGTGTCGCCGCGCTGCGTCACCTGTCCTTCATCAAGATGGGAACGACCGTCCCATTTCCCGGTGAAATAATCCTGATACTCGCCCCATGCGATTCCGGTCATGAAATGCACTGTATAGCCACGGTCGCGCCAGCTCTTCACGCGACTCTCAAAATTACGGTTTCCATTCCTGTCGGAAGGATTGCCACCCACACCATACACCATCACGGCATCCGCACGGTTATCAATAGTAGGACGCCATTCACGCGAAGTCTGGAACGTGGTCTTCACATTGTCGTCTGCCATCATCGGCGACACACCGGCGCCCATTGACGCCAACAATGGTAAAGCCACGCCCACGCGCCACAAGCGCGCATAATCTTTTCTGTTCTGTCTCATGATATATAAATTCAATCTGATTCTATAGCATTGACCACATTCCGGCAAAAAGATAGGTCAGTCAACAGCCGGATGAGTCGGTTTCCGCAAAATAACATAAAAACATCCGACAACTCTGTTGTCATCCCTGCCAAAGTTGTAAACCGACACGTCAGCACACAACTTTCAACCCCATACATACACAAAAAGCAGGCAACCGTCATGGTGACCTGCTTTTTGTGTTTGAATCTGTATTGTCGGACCACCGGGATAATAAAGTTTCAACCGGTTCCATTATTACAGGCAGATTGGATTACTAATGGGTTGGAGATGTGGAATGGGCGGTGGATTTGGGCGACGGGTCAAGTCCTCCACCGAGTGCCTTATAGAGATTGACTATGGCAAGGTATTCGTTGCGAAGGGCATTACTGAGTCCGATGCGGGCATCGAAGAAACGTCGCTGTGCGTCGAGCACGTCTATATAGTTGAGACTTCCGCCACGGTACTGCACATGGGCAAGCTGCACGTATTTTGTGGCGGCATCGCAAAGCTCCGACTTCAGTAATGCCGACTCATGCGCCTTCTGGTAATCTACCACGGCATTGCTTACCTCAGTAAATGCGCTTATCACTGCCTGCTCGTAGGAATAACGCGCCTGTTCGTAGGCGGCTTTCGAAGCCTCATATTTCTTCTTACGTCGCCCGAAATCGAAAATCGGTCCGGCAATGTTTCCTCCCACGTAAGTCCACGGGGATTTGAAGAAAGTAGACAGCTCATCATTCTCCAGACCTCCTGACAAGGAGATCTTCAGATTCGGAAAACGGTTGGCATATTTCAGACCGACATCCGCCATAGCCGCCTCCAGGTTCTGCTGCGCCCTGCGCAGGTCGGGACGACGCTGCAACAGTGATGAGGGCACACCTACCGGAAGACGTTCCGGCAGATTCTCATACAGGCTCAATGCCGATCGGCGAATCTCCTTCTCCGGATATTCCCCCATCAGAAGCGTTATGGCATTGCGTGCCTTATTGATTTCACTCTCAAGATTCGGCACAAGCGATGCAGTGGTGGCATACTCCACCTTTGCCTGCTGATATACAGTCTCCGACGTGAGACCACCCTCAAAACGAAGACGTGCCTGTTCAAGAGATTCCTGACGGGTCAATAGAGTCTGACGCACGATCTCAAGCTCATTATCGAGAGCTATAAGTCTGAAATAAGCGGATGCCACCTGCGATATGAGAGTCATACGCATGGCACGCATATCTTCCACCGTAGCCACATACTTCGCCTTGCTCTGACGACGTGCCCACGTGAGGGCTCCCCATAGATTTATCTCCCAACCTACGGATAGTTTAAGGTCAAATTCCGGATCTTTATCCACACCGTCGCCATGATAGTTATTGGTCTCATGGTCAGCTCCAACCGTGCCGGTGATTTCAGGCAACATGTTGACCTTCTCCACGCCATAGAGGGCACGAAGCTCATCAACCCGTGCCTGTGCCTTGAGCATATCGCGGTTATTCTCAAGAGTACGCATAATTATCTCCCTCAGCGGTTCATCCGTAAAAAATTCCCACCAATCCATATCGGCAATCGAAAGAGAATCAGTGGTCGGGCTGTCCATGAACGCCGAAGGCATCTGAAGGTCGGGCTTCGCAAGCCCCTTCACTCCCGAACATGAGGCAAACGCCATTGTGCAGGCAAGTAGCACCGACAGAATTATATTTGATTTCAAATTGTATCGCATCTTTAGATCTTTCTATTTATTTTTTCTAACGAAACGCTCTATCATCACGAAAAAGAACGGTACAAACAGGATACCGACAGTAATCGCCACAAGCATACCGAAGAATACTCCGGTGCCAATGTCGCGGCGTGCGGCAGAACCGGGACCGGATGCAAAAAGGAGCGGTATAAGTCCGAGCATGAATGCCAGCGAAGTCATCACGATAGGACGGAAACGCAGTCGTGCGGCAGTAAGCGCGGCACTCACGGCATCCGCACCCTTGTCGACAGCCTCCTTCGCAAACTCCACAATCAGAATGGCATTCTTAGCCACCAGACCCACAAGCATCACCAATCCTATCTGGAAATAGATGTTGTTCTCAAGTCCGCATACCCATATACCGAGATATGCTCCCACTCCGGCTACGGGTAAGGACAGAATCACTGCCAACGGCACACTCCAACTCTCATATTGCGCCGCCAGACAGAGGAACACAAACAGGAAGGCGAGACCGAGCACAAGAGCCGTATTGCCGCTCTCATGCTTCTGCTGATATGACAGACCGCTCCATTCCACCCCGATATTTTCGGGAAGTTTCTCCCTGACGATTTTCTCCAGCGCATCCATAGCCTGACCGGTGCTGTAGCCATTGGCGGCATCCCCCGACACGGTGGCTGAATAGAACATGTTGAAGCGCGACATAGTTCCGGGTCCGGTGGTGAAGCGAGATGTACCGAGCGAGGTGATCGGCACCATCGTGTTGTCGGTGCTCTTCACGAAGAAGAGGTTCAGATTCTCCTTGTTGGCGCGGAAGGGTGCCTCCGCCTGTATGTAGACGCGGTATATTCGGTTGAACATGTTGAAGTCGTTGACGTAGACCGAACCGGTGAAAGCCTTCATCGTGGAGAAGATATCGCTCACCGGTATGCCCTGCATCTTCACCTTATCGCGGTCCACATCGAAATATAGCTGCGGGATGTCTGGCTGCATCGACACCGACAGATTCGCAATCGCCGGCACTGCTGCGGCATAATGCCTCAATGAGTCGACTGCCTGTTGCAGATCCTGATACGTCGCATCCCCCTTCGCCTCGAGTACCATCTCAAAGCCGCCGGATGAACCGAGACCCGGTATGATGGCAGGGGTAGAGACAAACACCTCGCTCTCCGGATACCCGGCAAGATGATCCCTAATGCGCTCGCGGACAACGGTTATATCCTCCGTCTCGCGCTCATCCCATGGTTTCAGAATCACGGTCAGCTGCGCATGGGCGGGATTCGTGCCCACGCGCGGTGATGATCCGGTCACGTTGAGCACATATCTCACGTCGGGATCCTCCTTCAGATAAGCGATAGCCCTCTCCGTCACCTCACGGCTCCTCTCAATTGTGGCACCCTCCGGAAGGGCAAGCTCCACCGTGAAATAACCCTGATCCTCTTGCGACATGAAGCTGCGCGGCATCAGGTAGTTCATCACGCAGATAAGAATTATCGCCCCTACGTAGATGGCAACCATAGTCTTGGGTCGTGCCAACCCCTTCCTTATCATTCCGCAATAGAATCGGTTCCCCTTACCGAGCCAGATATTGATGAGCCGGAACAGTTTCGCCCGCTTTTTCTTCGTCTCCGGACGCAGCAGCTTCGCACACATCACCGGAGACAGCGTGAGCGCGACCATCGTGGATATGATGACGGACACCGCGATAGTGATAGTGAACTGACGGTAGAGCTGACCGGTTATGCCGGGGAGAAAGCTCACGGGGATAAACACCGCACAGAGCACCAGCGACATTGCAATCAGTGCCGAACCGATACCACTCATCGCCTTTGCCGTCGCCTCGTATGGAGATAGTTTCTCCTCGTTCATCAGTCGGTCCACATTCTCCACGACGACTATCGCATCATCCACCACAATACCGATGGCGAGGATAAGACCGAGCAGAGTCAGCATGTTGAGGGAGAATCCGAACATGAGCATCACGCCGAATGTGCCGACAAGCGAGATCGGCACGGCAATCACTGGGATAAGTGTTGTACGCCAGTTCTGAAGCGATAGATAGACCACGAGAATCACCAGTATCAGAGCCTCGAAGAATGTCTTGTAGACGTGATGTATAGACTCCGATATGTAGGTGGTCATGTCAAACGGTATATCGTAGGTTATACCCTCCGGAAATCCCTTTGCAATATTCTCCATCTCCCTCTTCACGGCATCCGCCAACTCCATGGCGTTTGCTCCGGGGAGCATGTTGATGTTGATTACGGCAGCATTCCCGCCGTTGATACCACTCTCCGTAGCATAGCTTGACGCCTCAAGCGACACACGCGCCACATCCTTCATCCTTATCACCGAGCCGCCGCTCTCCGCACGCAACACGATATCCTCAAACTCAGCAACTGACGATAGACGCCCTCTTGCGATGATCGGCATAGTTATGTCAACATTCTCCGAAGGTGCCTGACCGAGAGTGCCGGCGGCAGATTCTCGGTTCTGGTCTTTCAAGGCATTCTGTATATCCTTCACCGTAAGCCCCATATCTGCAAGTTTCGCAGGATCCACCCATATCTGCATGGCGTAATACCTGCCTCCGACGTTGCTTATACTGCCGACGCCCGGTATGCGTCGGATAGGGTCAATGACGTTGAGAGTGGTGTAGTTGCTGAGATATACTTCATCAAACTTTGGATCGTCTGACTGGATTGTGATGGTCATCAGTCGGCTTGCCGTCTCCTTCGACACCGATATGCCATTCTGCACAACTTCGGCAGGGAGACGTGATTCCGCCTTCTTCACTCGGTTCTGGATATCCACGGCAGCCAACTCCGGATCGACATCAATATCAAATGTGACGAGGGCGGAAAAGCCGCCGGAGTTTGAACTTGACGACGACATATAGATCATGCCGGGAGTGCCGTTCAATTCCTGCTCAATAGGGGTAGCCACTGCCTGAGTGACCGTAAGGGCATCGGCTCCGGGATAGGAGGCACTGACCTTGACAACCGGTGGCACAATCTGCGGATATTGGTCGACAGGGAGAAGCATCAGTCCGATGACACCGATTATGAATACCACGATGGATATCACAATTGAGAACACCGGATGGTCAAGAAAGAAATTACGCTTCATCAGCACCCTCCTTCCCTTTATCCTTGGCATCCACATCCCCTTTATCCTTTGCCGATGCATTCACTTCTTCGGCACCATTCTTCTCCTGAGCTGCTGTCACAGGGTTCACCTTCATACCATGCGACAGTTTATGGTAGCCTTCCACCACGATCTTCTCACCTTTCGCCAGACCGCGTTCGATTATGGTCTTGTTGTCGGTCTGCGGACCGGTCTCTATGAATCTCTTCTCCACCACACTGTCAGGGCGCACCACATAGACGTAGGCACCACCCTTGTCAATTACGATAGCCTTGTCGGGAATCTCCACGGCATTCTCCCTGACGTCGAGAAGCACCTTCACCTTTGTGAATTCACCGGGGAGAAGACTTCTGTCGGGGTTAGGCATCTCCGCCCTCACGGAGAATGTGCCAGTCTTGGGGTCTACCTGTGGGTCAGCGAAATCCACCTGACCCTGATAGGGATAGACGGAACCGTCGGCAAGGGTGATTTTCACGAAAGAATCCCATTTCCGGTCAGGATCGGAACCGCCCAAGTTGACGTTGCGCTCCTTACTGCGGAGATAGTCGAGTGCGGTCATTGAGAAATCCACCCTTACGGTGTCGCTCTTCACGACAGTGGCAAGTAGCGATTTACCGCCACCGGGACCGACGAGGGTACCTATGTCGGCTACTCTTTCCGATATATATCCGGAGATGGGGGATGTAACCTGCGTGTAACCTAAGGTCAATTCAGCTTGCGTCAGATCAGCCTCAGCCACGGTAGCCTCCGCTTTCGCACTCTCGTAGGCAGCTGTAGCGTTGTCAAGGTCAAGTTGGGATGCCGCATTCAGTGCGTGGAGAGGTGTGATTCGGTCGAGGTCGCGCTTCGCCTTGTTGAGTTGCGCACGTGCCTTGTTGAGCTGGGCACGCGCCTTCTCGACGTGAGCCTTGTAAAGACGAGGGTCAATGACAAAGAGCGTCTGTCCTTTCTTTATATAGGAACCCTCCTTGAAGAGCATCTTTTCAAGATACCCTTCCACGCGGGCGTGTACTTCCACAAACTGCTGTGCTCGTATACGTCCGACGGATTCACCATATATATTGACATTATCAGTGCTTACCTCCTCCACTTCTACAGTCGGCAAGACCACATTTTGCGGTTTCGGACGCATCCATATATATAGGATTACAGCGACAATCGCCAACAGAACGATGCCGGCAATGATGAAATTTCTTTTTTTGTGCCCACCATCATACCCGTTAGAGTCTTCTGTGTGCCGATTTTTGTTGATAACCTCTTCTGTTGATTTGTTTGGAAAAGTACTGCTATTGACTCCCATGTTGGTTAAACGTTAGATAATTATGATTTCTCCGACGATAGGCCATTCCATGAATTGAACCTCATTCTTTTCTATTTCATTACCTGTACCTGAATCGGTTCATATCGCTTACAAGCCGGCGATACAAATTCATAACACTTTTATACGCACTAATGTTGACCAAACTTATGCTAATAAAAACAAAATACATTTAAAAATTTGGCACATCCCCACTTCTTTTATTCCAAATCAGACTGCAAAGACAATGAAAACAGCATAAAACTTGAAAGTCCTCCGTAACCACAAAAAACCAAAATGAAATGCCACAAAAAACCAAAATGAAATGCCACAAAAAACCAAAATAAATTTGCTATATCCCTTAAAATAATTAACTTTGCACTCAAAAAAACATGTTATATTTCCCCCGAATAGCAGATCAAATATTGCAAGAATATCTTGAAGCATTTGGAGCCGTTCTTATTGAAGGGCCAAAGTGGTGCGGCAAAACCACAACTGCAGAACAACAAGCCAACAGTGAACTCAAACTACAAAATCCGGATACACGTGATGGTTATCTCGCAACCGCAGCAACTCGTCCATCTCTTCTCTTAGAAGGAGCTACCCCTCGGCTTATAGATGAATGGCAAGACGCACCCTTACTATGGGATGCCGTAAGGACTGTTGTAGATGAACGTCAAAAAGTAGGACAATTTATCTTGACTGGTTCCAATTCTGTGGATAAATCAAAAATTTTACATTCCGGCACTGGGCGTATCGCACGAATCAGAATGCTTCCCATGAGTCTTTGGGAATCAGGGGAATCAACAGGTGAAATATCTTTGAACGAATTATTCGATAATCCTAACTTAGTCATTGATGGTAAAAAATCAAAACTTGATTTAATACAGCTCATATTCGCATCCTGCCGAGGAGGTTGGCCAGCCACATTATTGGGAACATCGACCAAAGCACAATTACTTGTGGCAAAGAATTACGTACAAAGCGTTTGTGCTACCGACATATCTACAATTGATGGGGTAGATCGAAACGAAAAGTTAGCACGTGAAATATTAAGGTCATACGCTCGAAATATCTCGACTCTTGCAAAGAAAAGCAAAATGATCAAGGATGTATCAGCAACTACTGAAAGTTGCACGGAACCGACTTTTGATAGCTATGTATCAGCATTGGAAAAATTATTTGTAATTCAAGACATTGATTCATGGTCTCCAGCTGTTCGCTCAGCAACGGCGATTCGAAGAGGTAAAAAAAGAGGATTCACTGATCCATCTATTGCTGTAGCAGCTTTAGGGTTATCTCCGCAATACTTACAGATGGATTTAAAAACCTATGGATTCATTTTTGAGTGTATGGCTATTAGGGATTTGCGTGCATACTCCCAGGCTTCGTATGGCTCCATATCATATTATCATGATCGATACGACCTTGAAGCAGATGCTGTGCTGCATCTTGATGATGGACGATATGCATTGATTGAGTTCAAACTTGGAAGTGCTGAAATTGACATGGGCGCAAAACATCTCCTTGAGATCAAAGATCTTGTAAAGAAAAAGAATGAAACAGAAACTCAATTAAAAATGCGAGAACCAGATTTATTGCTTGTGATTACCGGGGGACCTATTGCCTACACACGACCAGATGGGGTAAAAGTAATACCTCTTTCATGTTTAAAAGATTGAATAACATGAAAAAACAAGACAATCCCTACGAAGTACTATGGAAATTGAGTTATTTCTCAAATAGATTGTCTAATAATGGCATTTCTTATAAATCAATTTTACAGAAAAATTTTGTTTATCCCTTGAAAACGTGTATTTTTGCAGCATTAATATCCTTGAAAACGTGTATTTCATAGGTATTCTAAACCTTGAAAACGTGATACAATGATATGAAGCGCAAGATATACAATCACTTACTGAATTGGAAGAAACATAACGGAACTTCCGCACTTCTCATCAATGGTGCCCGACGAGTAGGGAAAAGCTATATCGCCGAAGAATTAGGCAGGAATGAATACCGTTCATTTATCAAGATTGATTTCAACGACATCTCCGATGATAACTTGAATTTGATACTTGATAATCTGCATGACCGCGACCGGCTGTTTTCTTATCTTCAACTAATCTATAATACACAACTGTTTGAACGGGAATCATTAATAATTCTTGACGAGATACAAGAATGTCCGAAGATGCGTGCCGCCATTAAGTATCTTGTTGCAGACGGCAGGTATGACTATATTGAAATCGGCTCACTGATGTCAATAAGAAAAAATACCGAGAATATCATTATTCCGTCGGAAGAGGAGCATATCAATATGTATCCTATGGACTTTGAGGAATATCTATATGCCAACGGAGAGGAGATGCTTGCCGACTTCATTGCAGAATGTTATTACAAAACGACTCCACTACCACAGGCGCTTCATAGGAAAGCTCTTCAACTTTTAAAGGAATATATGGTAATCGGAGGGATGCCACAAGTTGTAAAAGCCTATCTTTCAACAAAAGATTTCAACGAGGCTGACCGTCAGAAATCCATAATCCTGACCCTTTATCGTGGAGACATTGCCAAACACACCGGATCTCAGACCTTTAAAGTGGAATCCGTTTTTGATGCCATACCATCACAGTTGTCAAAACATGAAAAGAAATTCAGACTTTCCTCCATTTCAGAGAATGCAAGGATGCGAGAATATATCGAGCCTTTCACATGGCTACAAGATGCAAAGTTTGTAAACCTTTGTTTCGGAAGCACTGAACCAAGCATGGGATTGGCTATAAATGCTGACCGAACCACTCTCAAATGCTATTTTGGTGATACCGGACTACTTTATTCTTTGGCATTCACAAATATTGAGGAGAAGAATGACGTATATAGAAAGATAATTCTCGGTAAACTATCGTTGAATGAAGGTATGTTTATGGAAAATATCGTGGCACAGATGTTGGTTGCCAAAGGTTATAGCCTATTCTTTTATTCGAACTCAGACCGCAACGACAATGAAAACCGCATGGAACTTGATTTTCTCCTGCCCAAAAGCCATGTCACAAACAAGCATAACATGAACTTTGTAGAAGTAAAATCCGGAAAAGATTATCATATATACTCATTGAAGAAAGCAATGAAAAAATATGAGATGGAACTAAATAAGGCGATTGTGCTCCATCCGGACAATCTGGAAATAAAGGAAAATGTAACCTATCTTCCCCTATATATGACCGGACTCCTATAATTTAGTTCTTACCGACAAAATAGAGTGGCGACGGGATTCTGTCGCCACTCTATTTGTAGGTCAGTAATGTGAATATTAGCCGGGAAGCCCGTTGCCCAGACGGATTATGTCGACAAGGACCGGTTTGAGACCACCGACAAAACACTCCACAGCAATCACCATAAGAATCAGACCCATCAATCGCATCATCACATTGTTGCCGGTCTCTCCGATAAGAGGCACCAGTTTGGTTGATGCACGAAGAATGACGTATGTGAGTGCATATATCAGAGCGATGCTCACGAGGAGAGTAACCTTCATCGGAACCGTTGTGGCAGTCTCCATAAGGACGATGCCATTGGCAATCGCACCCGGACCGCAAAGCATCGGTATTGACAACGGAGTTATAGATATGTCATCGGCATACACCTTCACCTCCTCATCACTCAACTTAGTATTGGAATATTTCGCCTGAAGCATATCAAATCCGATCTTCAGAATGATGAAACCTGCAGCTATCTTAAAACCATTGGCGGATATACCGAAAAGAGTAAACAGAAACTGTCCTGCAACTGTGAAGCAGATCAGAATTATGAACGAAACGATGGTGGCACGTTTCACTATATGCGCACGTTCATAATTGTTTAATCCTTTAGTCATAGACAAGAACACAGGCATCGTCCCCAACGGATTGGTCAGTGTAAAGAAGGAGGTGAGACAAATAAATGCAAAAGGAAGTAAATTTTCCATGTCAAGGTTAGATTTAATTTTCTGCAAAAATAATAAATATTTTTTGTATTCTAACCAAAAATTCCCATGTCATTTTCAAAAAATTATAACACTCCTTCTACAAGTCCGCATAACCACTGCTCTCATAGAACCATAACCTTCAATCTATAAAGAGGGCTGCACCATTCATTAATGATGCAGCCCTCCCACCCATATCGGGTATAAGGTTAGCTTACATAACCTTTTTTATTACCAACCGGGGTTTTGTTCGATTACAGCACCGGTATTGGTATCGATAATCGTCTGCGGTATCGGGAAAAGTGTCCATTTTGAGATACCTGGCAGAGTGGAGGTAAAGCAACCGGGCCAAGCCTCACTTTGGTCGGCTATATACATTGCATGCTTATTGATGCTCTCTATACCCTCCTTGCCTATGCGGAGCAGAGTAGGCCAACGCTGTTCCTCAAAGAATAGCTCACGCACGCGCTCATCAAGGATGAACTGCATTGTCATGTCGCTTGCCTGAGCCTTATAAGAGCATTGCGCACGATTGCGGAGAATGTTGACATCATCGGCAGCACCACCCTTGTCGCCCTTGCGAAGCTTAGCCTCGGCACGCAGAAGGACCGTCTCGGCTGAACGGCATGCATACTGGTCGATGAAATATGCACTGCGCTGCCAACCTTCACTGAGGTCATCGTAGTTATAATCGTCCCACGATGCCCATTTCTCCCATACTGGATAATAACGGTCGATACGTGTCGGGTCAAGCATATCTTTTGTGACAACCTGACCGTACATTGAATGGTTCTTGTCGATTACCACAAAGTCACGATGTATGTTGCATGGAGCATTACGCATATCATCACTGAAATCACCATGCCATACCTCATTGATCACATAGTTTGTAGGCGCATTGGCGGAAATTCCTCGTCCGCCTACATAAGCACAGATGTTGCCACCGGGATAGAGTTCGGTATCGGCACCGTTCCACGGACAGTTCTCACCATTCTCCTTATATTCATCCTTCCAGAAAGCATCACGCAATACGGGAGACCAGTTGCGGGGAGATTCGCTTTTGTTGCCGCCATACTCATGATAAATATTATAGTTATGCTGGAACACCCAAAGAGCTTCAGTGTTGCCATCCTGATAATCCTGATTTCCTCTCTGGAAAAGATCAAAAAATACGTTGCCGTCCTCACGATATGCCTCCACGCCGTTCACAGCCTTACCCCCACCGGGTATTGCACGAGAACCGAAACGCTCGGTCATGACAGGATGCAGAGCCATCACTTTGTCAGCGTATGATATTGCCATATCAAGGTCAGATGCATTGTTATCGTTCTCTATAGCCAACGCAAGATATGCTTCCGACAGGAAGTGATATGCGGCACCCTTACCCACACGTCCCGCTTCAGACGGATAGTCAGGAAGATTCTCGGCAGCTTCCTTCAAATCAGAGATTGCCTGATTATAGGTCTCACTACGTGAAGAACGTTCAAAGTCAAGTTTAAGCTCCTGATAGAACTTAGTCACAAGCGGCACACCACCAAACATTTCACCAAGACGAAGATAGCCATAGCCGCGCATGAACATCATCTCTCCGTAACACTCCAGACGCTCATCCTCACTCGCCCATGAAAGGGATGGCTGGTTGACACCCTCAAGGCTCTGGTTGGCATAGTTCACAAGCTGATACATCGATTCAAAAATCTTGTTCGACTGGTTGGAGGATGTGCTCCAGTTAGAGAAGTTGCACACACCGTTTCCCGACGCACGCCAATTGGGGGTGTCCGCCACGTCAGAACCGAGACCTTTGAGGAACTGATCCACATCATACCAATATCTGATATGGACATATAGGTTTGTCACACAGGCTTTCACCTGATCCACTGTCTCGTATGCATTCTCTGGAGTATATATAGTCTCCGGTTTCTCAGTGAGAAAATCCGTATCGCTATTGCAAGCCGATAGCATCGGAATGATTGCTATGCCGCTGAGCGTATATTTCAATAATTTCTTAAAATTCATCTTTTTCATGTTAAATAGATGTTGAGTATTTTGACCCATTATCAGAAAGTGAGGTTCAGTCCGACAGAATAAGTACGAGCCAAAGGATAACCATAGCTATATCCTGACCCGATTGTCTGACGAATTTCAGGATCACCACCATCCCATGATGAGATAGTGAATAGATTCTTGGCAGATAAGAATACCTTTATGTTGTTGATATGCATCTTTTTCACCCATGGCTGGCTGAACGTATAAGCAAGGCTGAGATCAGCGAGACGCACAAAAGAATAGTTCTGAAGAGGATTGTATCTACCGTCGGTATAATTTATACGCGGATATTTATCGCTCTTGTTCTCCGGAGTCCACCAACCGTGATTAAGGTTGTTATCCATGTTTACGTCAGAAAGCGTGCGGTAAGCATAAAGATTGCTTGCCATACCATATCCACGACCACCAAACACACCTGTAAACATAGCATACAGAGTGAAACCTTTCCATGTCACAGTATTTCCGAATCCCATACGGAAGTTTTCCTTGCTGTAGCCGAGGATAGTACGGTCTTCAGACGTAATCTTTCCGTCGCCATCAGTATCTGCAAACATCACGTCGCCGGGCTGGGCACCGTTCGCCTCTATATATTCCGTATCCGTTTCCTGAACAATACCGATATTCTTATATCCATAGATTGCACCGAGCGACTTATTGAGGAAAAGACCGTTGGAAATATCATCCTTTCCATCGCCATAGAGTTCCTTCAGTTTGTTGCGGTTAAGATAGAAATTAAGGTTTGAGGTCCAAGTCAGATCCTTACTCTCGATATTTATTGTGTTAAGGTTGACTTCGATACCCCAGTTGTCGACACGACCCATAGTGGCATACATACCAGTGAGACCGTTAATCATAACAGGGATTGATCGCCAGAAAATCTGGTCGGTAGTCTTTGATTTGTAGGCATCAAGTTCGAGTACTACCCTATTGTTGAAAGCACCTGCCTCAAAACCGAAGTTCCATGACTGTGTAGTCTCCCAACCGAGGAGCTGATTACCCATAGCCGTGATACGTTGTCCCCAGCTTACATTATCTGTATTTCCGAACGCATAGGGAAGTCCGCCCTGCTGACCAAGCGTGATCTTTGACAATGTTTGATAAGGACTAAGCGACTGATTACCATTCTTACCCCAAGAAGCCTTAATCTTCAGATTATTTACATATTCAGCAACCGGTTCCCAAAATTTCTCATTAGAAACAGTCCATGCAAGACCGACAGCAGGGAATGTACCCCATTTCTTCTTAGCACCAAATACGGATGAACCGTCACGACGTACAGAAACGCTGAGATGATAACGCTGGTCATAATTATAGTTCAGACGTCCGAGATAACCCACGTCAGTGTGCTTTGTATATCCGGGATTGCTGATTTTCTGAGTTGCAGCGAGGTTAAGACCGTTATATCCGAGATTTGTGTTGCCGAGAGCGGAGAAGTCAGAACCACTATATCCCTTGTAGAAATATTCGTATGAGTCGCGAGTATAGACCGCAGTGACATCCACAAAATGTTCACCAAACTGACCGTTGTAATTAAGGATATTGTCCCATACATACGATTTGTTCTTGGTTCTTGAAGTGTAGCCGTTTGCTGAAGCGAGATAGCCGCTCACAGCAGCATCCGTATAATAAGACTCGGCATCCTCAATTGCAACGCCACTCATCTCCCTTACATAATAACCCTCGTGGGTGAAATAATCGCGTTCGATATTCTCCAAAGAGAAACTGCCGTTCATGCGGAAAGTAAGACCTCTCAGCCAAGGACATTTCAGAAGGATGTGCCCTTTAAGAGTGGTGGTATTGTATATATCATGGTCATCAATCGTGTTGGAAAGCACGCTCCATAGAGGATTAAGACGATATCCACCCTCATTGACGGGATATTTGTTGACTTCACCGTTGACACGGGTGGGCTGTCCATACGGACTTAGACGAGTGGTCTGATAGAGGTCGTAGACGCTTGCTCCAGAATAGTTGTTGTGAGAATACATCATCTGCCCGCCGATCTGCAACCAGTCTGTCACATCGCCGGTAATACGGCTGTTCATCACGAAACGCTCATAATCGTCACCCTTTATCACCCCCTTCTGATTAGTGTAGGATCCAGATAGGAAATAATTGACCTTGCTTGTCGCGCCGCTGATTGAGAGCGCGTAGTTCTACATAAGACCGGTGCGAGTGGAATAGTCAAACCAGTCAGTAGTCTGCCCCTTCTTATAATTTTCATACTCAAATTTCGACATCCATGTCGGGTCGGCATTCTCATCAAGACCTGAAAGAATATTGTTCTTACGGATATAGTCAGCAGGACTCAAAAGATCAGGTTTGGCAGCCGCCTCGCTCCAGGCCCATGAGGTTGAGAGCGACACAAGAGGCTTACCCTCTGTACCTTTTTTAGTAGTAATCATGATCACACCGTTTGCAGCCTGCGAACCGTATGCAGCAAGAGATGTGGCATCCTTCAATACGCTCATACTTTCAATCACGGAAGGATCAATGTCGCGCAAGGCACCTTGAAAAATCACGCCATCCACCACAAGCAGCGGCGACGACCCACCATTTACAGATTTCTGACCACGCACGAGCATGGATGGAGATTGTCCCGCACCAGTTTGCTGCCCGACAGTTATACCAGTGACTGTACCTCTCAACGCATCCATTGCGTTTGAGGTCGGCATGATTGACAGAGGAGAGTCAGACACCTTCACTGTCGAAACCGAACCGGTGAAGTTCTTGCGCTGCACGGCACCGTAACCCACTACCACCACCTCATCAAGAAGCTGGTCATCAGGCTTCAGATTCACTGTAATCTCTTTTTGTCCATTGATTTTGATTGTCTGTGTGATATAGCCAACGTAAGAGACAATCAGATTATCTCCGTTCTTCACATTGAGTGTGAATTGTCCGTCTACATCCGTGGAAGTGCCATTTGTCGTGCCTTCGACTATCACAGTAGCACCGATCACCGCTTCTCCCACCTCATCATGTACCACACCTTTAAGCTGATACTGCTGAGCTTTCATGGTGACTGCTCCCAGGACAAGGAAGAACAGCCACATCAGGTAACGTTCTTTTTTCATTATGTCTGTTAGTATTAAATAAAGTATTTTGTTAATATATTTAGTAATCAATACCTAATAAAAACCTTTTTTACTCTTTTAATTTTCTACCTTATATCATAACATCACCTCAATCTACTGTGCAAAATTAGATATTTATTTATTTTTCTCACCTATCCAAACAATTCATTAGATTTGTCCGATAAATTATGAATGATACGGACACACTAATAATTCATTCCGACAATCAGACTTGAAAATATGATATTAATTTTGCAATCATTAATAGGAATCACAACATCGTGTAATGAAGACTTATCTCAACCTACTCGTTGTGTTTGCCATATTATGCTGGCAGAGCAACACCATTTTAGCCTCCGAACAATACCATATCGAAAATCTCGGAATTATGTCTGGTCTTTCGGATGGCGACGTATTATCGATTACACAAGACAGCCGAGGTCAGATCTGGGTTGCCACAGCCAATGGTCTTAACCGATTTGACGGGACAGATTTCATAAATTTCACCATGGAAAATTCCGGACTTGGTTCAAATGCATTGAACTGCGTGACACAATTACCCAATGATCCAGACAGGCTCTGGATCGGTTCCCAACGAGACGGAATATTTTATTATGACCATGCTTCAGGAGAGATACATGGTTTGACACACCCCGTGCAGATTTCGACTGATGTCACGACAATCACCCCTGCATCAGACTCCGGGATGTGGGTAAACTATTACCACTTCGGACCACAATATATAAATTTCCAAACAGGAGAAAGCCGGGAATACACCTACCGAAAAATTCCCGGAATGCCAAAACACTGCTGGACCACGACCGAGGGGAAGGATGGCAAACTGTATGTGGGGCATGCCGGAGAAGGATTCAGTGTGGTAGATACTGTTCAAAAGAAAGTAGTCACATTCCGGCATCAGGAAGGTAAACCATCAATACCCGGCAACGAAGTATACTCTGTATGTGTGGATAAAGATGACGATGTGTGGTTAGGTACAGATAAGGGAGCGGCTCTCTATCTTCCGAAACAGAATCTCTTCATCCCATTCACAAATGATGAAAACAATCCTAATTCCATTCTGCCGGGAAGAATACGCCACATAGCGCAAGATCGTAACGGCAACATCTGGTTTGCATCCACCCTTGCCGGAGTATGTATGCTTCCCGCCTCCTCCTCAAAAGCCGATGGCTACAGCAAAGCCAAATTCACAAGGATTCCCACAAACGGATTCAGTTTATACACCTCCAATGAATATGCCAGGACAATATATCCGGATTCGTTCGGAAATATCTGGATAGGGAACCATAGGACTGGTCTGTCGGTGATAAATCATATAAGTCCCGGAATATCAAGGATAGAATATATCGGCAAAAACAATAGTAGTTCCCCATATCTTCCGACATGGAGCTGCGCGTACTCCCAAGACGGCACTCTCTGGGTAGGCGGTGTTAATGAAATCGCCCAAATAAAAGATGGTAAGACAAAACATATCCCGATACCTTACGTCTCGGATATTGCAAAGACCTACGTCAAGGCACTTACAATCGACCGCAAAGGGAGAGTATGGATCGGCACCTACGACCGAGGCGCAATGATATATAATCCTTCCAATCAATCATTCATCCGTGTGGAAAATATCAATCCTGATGTGAAAGTATTTACCGAGACTCCGGATGGCGACATGCTCATCGGTACAGACAAAGGTCTATACAGATGCCATAATGGTCTTCCTCATGGAGAATACGACAATAATATCAACATATCCCTTTCCGACCTTGTGATTATGTCGGTCATCATTGATGACCACGGCAATTATTGGATAGGCACATTCGGGAAAGGAGTGTTCATACTCAACAGCTCTTTTGAATTGCAAAGCAATCTCGGCAAACAGGAAGGTCTGCTATCAAACACCATAAATTCAATACTTCAGGATAGTTCAGGCAGAATATGGCTTGCCACACGCGCCGGTGTGACCATGATACCCAATCCGTCAGATCTCTCCTCTTTCACTAATATCACGGAGACTACCAACCGGTATCTACAGATAAAATCTCTTGAAGAGGATAATTTCCACAACATCTGGTTCAGTCATTCAAGGGGTATCGGAAAAATCAACCCTGAGAACAATACCACAAAATTATATCAGTATTCCAACACTCTTCCCATCCATACGTTCATTGACAATGGCGCGACAAGGGATGACAACGGCAACATATTATTCGCATCAAGCAATGGACTGTTTGAGATTAACCCGACAATAATCTTGAGTAAAAAGGATAACATTCCTGCAAAAGTGACAGATTTCTCAGTGTTCCAAGAGAATAATGAAAGTGACAACAATTCATATAGTATCCCTATATTCTCCGACATCATCAATCTGTCGCACAACCAAAACACATTTTCAATCACTTTTAATGTCCTTGATCACGCAATAGCCAGCATATCCGAGTTCCAATGTTCTCTTGAGGGCATAGACAAGGGCTGGCTCTCCCCTTCATCATCAAAAAATAAGGTTCTATTCAGGAACCTTAAACCCGGCACATACAAATTATACGTAAGGCAACGTCAGGAAGGAAATGAATGGGGAGCTCCACAAAATATCATGACAATACACATTGCTCCTCCGATATGGCTGACATGGTGGGCAAAAATTCTGTATCTCATAATAGCTGTGAGCCTTATAGCATATTGTATGCGACTTTACCGCAACTGGATAAATCTTCAGCAGCAAGTATCATTGCTTGAAGAGACCGACCGCAACCGTAGTGAACTAAATGAGGAACGAATGCGATTCTTCACCAACATAACGCATGAATTACGCACTCCGCTCACTCTAATTCTCGGTCCGCTTGAAGAACTCGTCAGCGACCCTAAACTGCCGGCATCTTATTCGGGCAAACTTCAAATGATCCGCAACAGTTCAACACAACTCCTCAACCTTATAAACGGAATCCTTGAATTCCGCAAGACAGAGACACAGAACCGTCGTCTGAAAGTGAAATCCGGCAACCTTCCCAATCTGTTGCGGGAAATCGGTCTTAATTTCAAAGAGCTCAACCATAACAAGGACGTGGAGATAATTCTTGACATTGACGATGATAGCAGCGACTCTCTCTTTGATCCCGAAATCATTACAATCATCATCAACAATATAATGATCAATGCTCTGAAATATACCCAAATGGGGGAAATCAGGCTATCATGCCATATTATCAATATCAACGGTAAATCTACGTTTGAAATCAAAATATCCGACACCGGTTATGGCATCTCAAAGGATAAACTCCCGCATATATTTGAACGCTATTATCAAGCGAACGACACTCATCAGGCATCAGGCACCGGAATAGGATTGGCATTGGTGAAGAGCCTTATTGATATACATGAAGCAACGATTGACGTAGAGTCAGAACCGGGGGAAGGATCGGTATTCACAATTAGACTCCTGCATGATAATCTTTATCCGGATGCACTGCATGGAGATAACGACACATCCGCCCGCGATAAGACTGCAGAAGAGCAAGATGCCGACAATCCCGTTGAGAAAAAGGAGCGTCAGAAAGTACTTATTGTAGAAGACAATTTTGATCTTCGCAAATACATGTGTCAATGCCTGGAAAACCAATTTCAGGTGCTGACGGCAGAGAATGGTCTTGACGGACTAAGATGCGCCCATGAAGATACACCGGATATTATCGTGACAGACATCATGATGCCGGAGATGGACGGTATCGAAATGTGTCGCAACATAAAAGCGGATATCCTCACCTCTCATATCCCCATCGTCATGCTGACAGCAAAAGACTCCATCACCGACAAACAAGAGGGATATGAAGCCGGAGCATCCTCCTATCTTACAAAACCGTTCACTGCAAAATTGCTACTCGCAAGAATAAACAATATTTTGAGACTACAAAGAAACATGGCAGAACATCTAAGAATGCTATCACTATCCAATCCCGTGGATAAACAGATAAAAGAGAATCCATCCGATAATAATCCAAATTCCACAAAAAGTGCCGGGAACGGTGTGAATATAAGCATTCTGTCTCCTCTTGACCGAGAATTTCTTGAAAAGATTGTATCGACAATCAACAAGAACATTTCAAATCCGGATCTGGGTGTCAATTTCCTTGCAGACAAGATGTGCATGAGCAATTCAACACTCTATCGCAAAGTAATGGCTGTGCTCGGAGTGTCGACCAATGAATATATCCGCACCATACGCCTGCAAAAAGCAAAGGAACTGCTTATGGAAAGAAAGCTGTCGATAACCGATATCGCTTTTGAGACAGGCTTCAGCACCCACTCATCCTTTGCCAAAGCGTTTAAGAAAGAGTTTGGGATAACTGCCTCTGAATTTCTGCATACCGTTGGGATCAGAACGGAGGAATAATCCGACACAGCCGTATGTCAAAGGAAAAGGGACCAGACGGGGGAGCAGCGGTAGAGATGGCGGCTGGAGGCGGGGACTATCAGACGGCAACTGGTGTAGAGCGCAGATTCTGACGGATCGAAGAAGGGGGTGCCGCAATCGAAGGGTGCGGGCTTCCGGCTTTGGCATATTATCTCCTGTAATGCCTGGCATCCGGTGAAGAGGTATTCTCCGAGGAGTTTGTCGTTGGCGGGGAGTACGGCTTTCCGCAGGGATCTGCATCCAGAGAATGCATACGATTCGAGTTCCTCGATTGAGGTGGGGAGTTCTATCTCTTCTAATGAATGACATTCGCTGAACACGTTGCTTCCTATATGCTTGACTCCGGATGGTATCTCTATTCTCTGTAATGACGCACAGTAGGCAAACGCATGGCTTGCTATGTCTTTGAGATTGTCGGGAAGGGATACCGATTCGAGTGAGGTTGACCATGCACACAGATATCGCGGCACCACCGTCACTCCCGACGGTATGGTCAGTGATTCCAGGGCGGTACACTCCCGGAATGCACCCTCACCAATAGTTTTCAAGGATGAGGGTAGTGTCAGGGATTCAAGCGAGGTGCAGCCTAAGAACGCATACTCCCCTATCGTCTCCAACCCCTCCGGCAATATCACATGACGGATATTTGCATTGTCGGCAAAAGCGAAATCAGGGATAGCCGTCACACCAGCGGGCACCACGGCTACAGAATCAGCGGCATCCGTTCCGCATACCGAGACCGCGAAGTCAGAACGGGTATAGGAGTATGAGTTTATGACGGAGACCAACAGGAATATAGTTGCGATCAGACAGCGTATCATTTCACAATCCCCTTCTCAAGATATTCGGCAAGGTTCATGCGGACATGATCTCCGGCACGCTCTACAGCCACCTTTGCCATGTCGGCATCCACCATCAAATTCACGAGATCTTCAAAACTTGTCTTTTCGGTAGGGTTCCAACCAAGTTCACGCTTCGCCTTAGAGGGGTCGCCCCACAGATTGACCACATCAGTCGGACGGTAGAAGTCGGGTGACACCTCCACGAGCACTTTCCCGGTCTTAACATCGGTACCCTTCTCATTCTCACCCTCACCCTCAAAACGCAGGTCGATACCGGCGCGCTTGAATGCCAGTAGACAGAACTCTCGCACGGAATGTTGTTCACCTGTGGCGATCACATAGTCATCCGGACGTGGCTGCTGAAGGATAAGCCACATACATTCCACGTAGTCCTTGGCATATCCCCAGTCGCGGAGGGAGGATAGATTACCGAGATATAGTTTCTCCTGCTTACCTTGCGCGATACGTGCGGCGGCAAGGGTGATCTTACGCGTCACGAAGGTCTCACCGCGACGCTCCGACTCATGGTTGAACAGAATGCCGGAGCAGCAGTACATATTGTAAGCCTCGCGGTATTCCCTCACAATCCAGAATCCGTAAAGTTTTGCCACGGCATACGGGCTGTAGGGATGGAACGGAGTCTCCTCATTCTGCGGCACCTGCTCCACCTTCCCATATAGCTCGGATGTGGAAGCCTGATATATGCGGCATGTGTCGGCAAGTCCGCATTGTCTCACCGCCTCAAGGATACGCAACACTCCTGTGGCATCAACATTGGCAGTATATTCCGGAGCATCGAAGCTCACCTGCACATGGCTCTGTGCGGCAAGATTGTAGATCTCATCGGGACGAACTCGCCCGATCACCTGAAGTATCGACATGGAATCACCCAGATCCCCGTAATGCAGATGAAAATTAGGATGCCCCTCCAGATGAGCTATACGCTCCCGGAAGTCGACCGATGAACGGCGTATTATACCATGCACATCATATCCCTTTTCAAGAAGCAATTCAGAGAGATATGACCCATCCTGACCGGTGACACCGGTTATCAATGCTTTTTTCTTCATAATTTAGGTTCAATCTCGTGAGAAAATATCACGCGTATATACTTTTTCTTTGACATCCTCCAGTTCCACATTCGAGCGGTTGGCAAGAATCGCCTGTGATTCCCTCTTGAACTTCTCCAGGTCGTTCACCACACGACTGCCGAAGAAGGTAGTGCCGTCAGGAAGTGTCGGCTCATATATAATGACAGTGGCACCCTTTGCCTTTATGCGCTTCATCACACCCTGTATGGAGGATTGACGGAAATTGTCGGAATTGGATTTCATCGTCAGTCTGTAAACTCCGACTATCGGGGAGGGCACCATATCCACTCCCCCTTTAGGGGGCTGGGGAGCCTGTGTATAATCGTACCAGCCTGCCATTTTGAGCACCTGGTCGGCGATGAAGTCCTTTCGCGTGCGGTTGCTATCCACGATAGCCGACATCATGTTCTGCGGCACGTTGTTGTAGTTAGCGAGTAACTGCTTTGTATCCTTAGGCAGACAGTAGCCACCGTAGCCAAAGGATGGATTGTTGTAGTGAGTGCCGATACGGGGGTCAAGACCAATCCCCTCTATGATAGCCTTGGAGTCAAGCCCCTTTACCTCGGCGTAAGTGTCGAGTTCGTTGAAGTAGCTGACACGTAAAGCGAGATAGGTATTGGCGAATAGTTTGACAGCCTCTGCCTCCTTCAAGCCCATGAAGAGAGTGGGGATAGTGGAAGACCGGGGTTGTGGGGTTGGTTTGTCGGATCCCTGTGGTCCGATTGCGCCTTGCTTGAGAAGGTCGGCAAATTCATGAGCCTTTTTCTCAAGGAATGGTATATCGGCAATTTCTCCAATTGCCTCGTTCTCTGCGTCAAGAGCATCATAACGTTCACTCTTCCCTATCATCTTTGGATAGCCGACGATTATGCGTGAAGGGTACAGGTTATCATACAAGGCTTTGCTCTCGCGGAGAAATTCGGGGGAGAAGAGAAGATTCAACCGTTTTACGCCTTGCCGGGCATATTTGAGATATAGCGATCTGCAATAGCCTACGGGAATGGTAGATTTAATCACCATTACCGCCTCCGGGTTAACGCTGAGCACAAGATCTATGACATCCTCTATATTATGAGTGTCGAAACAATTTGTCACGGGATCATAGTTTGTAGGAGTGGCAATGACCACGAAGTCAGCATCACGATATGCCGCCGCTCCATCGAGAGTGGCGCGGAGATCAAGTTCCTTCTCACGGAGATATATCTCGATGTATTCATCCTGTATGGGCGACTTACCGGCATTGATAAGTTCCACCTTTTCGGGAATAACGTCTACGGCAGTGACGTGATTATGTTGAGCGAGGAGAGTGGCTATTGAAAGACCCACGTATCCTGTTCCGGCTACGGCTATATTCATCTCAATTTCTTTTTTTGAAAGAACGTTGTGGGCGTTGTCATTATTGTCATTATTGGCGGGTTTGACCGTCGCCGGAGATGAAATATTTGTAGGTGGTGAGTTCGGGGAGTCCCATCGGTCCGCGTGCGTGGAGTTTCTGGGTAGAAATGCCGATTTCTGCGCCGAATCCAAATTGTCCGCCGTCGGTGAAGGCTGTGGAGACGTTGGCATATACACAAGCGGCATCCACACCTGCCTGAAAACGTGTTATGTTGTCGGGATTCTCACTCATGATACATTCGCTGTGGTGTGAACCATGACGGGCAATATGCATCATAGCCTCCTCCATCGACCCGACCGTCTTAACCGCCATCTTGTAGTCGCGGAATTCTGTACCGTAGCTTCTCTCATCCGCCTTCAGCAGCAATGTGTCGGGGTATTTTCCTCTAAGCGCATCGTAAGCCGGCTCGTCGGCATATATCATCACCCCCTTCTCGGAAAGCGGCAGACAGATATCGGGAAGGGATGCAAGCCGTTCCTTATGTATGATAAGGCAATCGAGGGCATTACATACACTCACACGCCGCGTCTTGGCGTTGCATACAACCCGTGCCGATTTTTCAATATCGGCAGAGAGATCAATATATGTGTGGCACACTCCGGCACCGGTCTCAATCACCGGCACACGCGAATTTTTTCTGACAAAATCTATCAGTCCGCGTCCGCCTCGCGGTATTATCACATCAATATCCCCAACTGCCTCCATCATCTCGGCGGCACTCTCCCTGTTTGCAGGAAGCAATGTGCATAATACCTCTGGAAGTCCCTCTTCACGCAACACTCCACATATCACATCGACAATTGCACGTGAGGAATTATCGGCATCATGTCCACCTTTCAGCACGCATGCACTCCCGCTCTTGAAGCAAAGTCCAAACACGTCGGCGGTCACGTTGGGACGCGCCTCGTAAATCACCCCTATCACTCCGAACGGTACGGAGATCTTGCGTATCACCATCCCGTTAGGGCGTACCGTCTTTGATATCTGGCGTCCGTAGGGTGACGGCAACTGAGCCACCCTTCTCATGTCGGCGGCAATATCGGCAATACGTTCGGGTGTAAGCATAAGACGGTCATAATCAGGATTGCCTGATGACATTCCCGACAAGTCAACTGCATTGGCTGCCAGGATAGTCTCAGTCTGTTCCTCTATCTTATCAGCCACCTTCAAAAGAATCTCCTCAATTCTCTCGGGCGGGAGAAGCGGAAGAGTGACAGACGCTTCCTTAACTTCCCGTAATAATCCTGAAATCATATATAATCATTTTTATTTTACAAATCGAGATGCAGGTAATCGTAATGTATGGCGGGGCGCAGACCTTTCTTCCCTATCACCTCCTTGAGTTCGGAAGAGGAGTATTCACAGCAGCCAACGCCGAGATGCCCTCCACGTGAGCTTATCACGTCGACCAGATCCCCTTTCCTAAAGTTGCCACTCACCTCCTCTATCCCCACAGGGAGAAGGCTGGCAGCATGATCGGGAGAGAACAGCGTGCGTTCCGCCCCGTCGTTGATATAGAGTTCCCCCTTGGTGAAATCGCCGGAATGTGCTATCCATTTCTTGACGCCATTCACGTGTTCCCCCGGTAATATGCGGGTACACACGATGTCAGGGTCGTCGAGCACGGATAGCAGTATGTCGTCGCGCTTTCCATTCGCCACCACCACTTCTATACCTTCGGAAGCAGCCTGAAGAGCGATACGGCTTTTCGTCAACATACCTCCGCGTCCGAAACTTGATTTTCCGGCAACAACCACGTCTGACAGGTCTTTCACCGAAGGCTCGACCACCCGAATCACCTCCGACGTCGGATCGGCTGGATTGCCATTATAAATACCGTCGATATTACTCAGGATGATAAGCATGTCAGCATCCACCATTGCAGCCACGAGTCCTGACAATTCATCGTTGTCAGTAAACATAAGTTCGGTGACGGATACGGCATCATTCTCATTGATTATCGGTATTACATCATGCATCAGGAGCACCTCTATGCAATGACGCTGGTTGAGATAATGCGTGCGCGATCCGAAACCCTCCTTAGTGGTGAGCACCTGTCCGCACGTCATCCCGTAGTCACGAAACAATTCGTAATATCGGTTTATGAGTTTTGCCTGTCCGACGGTGGAATAAAGTTGCCGTGCAGATACAGTATCAAGAGCATAACGGGCACGCACCTCATTGCGTCCCGCCGCCACCGCACCGGAAGATACCAGCACTACCCTATCACCACGTTTGCGAATTGCCGCCACCTGATCAACGATAGCCGACATTCTTGTGCCGTCGAGCGAACCGTCATTTCGGGTCAGCACGTTACTTCCTATTTTAACTACAATTGTTTTCATCAGCTATTTTTTAATTAGACTCCTTAGACTTCTTAGACGTCTAAGAAGTCTAAGGAGTCCTATTTCACACAGGATGCACGCAGAGCCTCTATGACAGCATTCGTGAATCCGTTTGCCTCCAAAGCGTTCAATCCTTTAATCGTTATGCCGCCCGGGGTGGTCACTTTGTCAATTTCCGCTTCGGGATGTGCGCCATCGGCAAGCAATGCCGCCGCACCCTCGGCAGTGAGGGCTGCAATCTGAGTGGCGAATGTCGGACGAAGTCCCAGTTCTACACTACCTTCAGCAGCAGCACGAATAAATCTAAGGAAATAGGCTATACCGCATGATGCGAGTGCCATACAAGCCCCCATGCTTTTCTCCTCTATTACGAAAGCCTTTCCGGAACGGTTGAAGATACCCTCCGCCACTGCCAGCGTGTCGGCATCAACGTTGCTATCGGGAGCTATAAATGTAACGCTCTTGCCTAAGCGTATGGCGGTATTCGGTATGACCCTCATAATCTTCATCTCCCTCTCGGAGGAATGAAGCAAACAGTTAAGATCAGCGAGCGACAACGTAGCCACAACAGAGAGAACAATCGCCCCCGGCTTTATTACAGGGTTTATCTCCTCAATTACACCGGCAGAAATATAGGGTTTCACAGCCAACACAATAATATCGGCATCAGAGACAGCCTCCACATTTGACTGCGTAATCTCCACTCCGGGAATCTCCTTATGGATTCTGTCAATGGTAATCTTTGTCTTTGCAGTGCATACTACCCGGAAGTCGGCACCGACAAGAGAGGCTGCTATAGCACCCCCCATGTTTCCAGCTCCTATTATGGCGATTTTCTTCATTCTTTTGATTAATATTAAAAAATTGAGAGGTAATCATATATTTAAAAAGAAAAAATTACCATTTTATTGTATCATACCTACTATTGTAACCATTAGATGTGGGATTCTTGTGATAATCTTGTTTTTTCAACAAGATTAGGCATCATTTACAGTCATGATAAGCTATCCAAAATAAGGTTTGAGGACTTAAATGTCATTACTGTCATTATTGTCATTAGGGACATTAATGATATCACATAAAAAAAAGCCGGACTACCCTCACGGGCAATCCGACACAACATTTTATACAATTTATGCTTATACTGTATATGACTTTTGCTTTTCGTTTTATTTGAAACGGCGGTTGCCTTCAAGAGCGGGCTTGCCGTTGTCGGCTGCCACTTTCTTAGTGTTTCTCTTGATGATATTGTAGGCGATGGGAGCTGCGCAGTAGAGTGAGCAGAACGTACCTACAATCACGCCGAAGATCATTGCGAATGTGAAGCTGCGGATAGTGTCGCCACCGAGGAAGAAAATGCAGCAGAGCACGAGCAATGTTGAGAATGAGGTCATCACTGTACGTGTAAGAGTTGTGTTAAGACTCTTGTTGAACGTCTCGTAGCGATCCTCTTTCGGATAGAGCTTCATCATCTCACGCACACGGTCGAATACCACCACAGTATCGTTGATCTGATAACCGATGATGGTGAGGACAGCTGCGATAAACGACTGGTCGATCTCCATTGAGAACGGCAAGAAGCCCCAGCAGATAGAATAGAAGCCGATGATGAGGAATGCTGTGAGAGCCACGGCACAAACCGCACCGACAGAGAAGGCGATGTTGTGGAAACGCACGAGGATGTAAAGGAACATACATACTACAGCGATACCAACAGCCCATACGGCATCACGCTTCATATCGTCAGCCACAGAGGGACCCACCTTTTGGATAGAGATGATACCACGGTTTTCGTCAGCCACGGCAAAAGCATTCTCATCCATCACCTTACCGTCAGCGCCGGTAAGCTCAGGCTTAAGATTCTTATAGAGAAGTGCAGAAATCTCATTGTCGATATTTGCGTCTTCTGCATCAATCTTATAGTTGGTAGAGATACGCACCTTAGTGTCGTTGTCAATCGTGATCACCCCCACGCTGACAGTCTTGTCGTCAGCCTCTTTCTGAAGCTCACTGAGAAGACGTGCCTGAATGTCGGCAGGATTTACAGATTTGTCGAACTGCACCACATAGTTGCGACCACCGGAGAAGTCAATACCCTGATTCATTCCACGGAATATGAGCGAAGCCACCGATATCACGATAAGGGCGAGCCATACGATAGAGGCGGTCTTCCACTGACCGAGGAAATTAAACTTGGTGCCGGAGAAAAGGTTGCGGCTGATCCCTGTATCAAACGTCATATTCTCGCAACGACCATTCTTCGTGATGAGTTCAAACGCAATGCGGGTGAGGAACACAGCTGTGAAGAATGAGCATACAAGACCGATGATAAGAGTAGTGGCAAAACCCTTGATAGGACCTGAACCGAAGATCAGGAGGATCACGCCTGTGATGACAGAAGTGAGGTTTGAGTCGAAGATTGCGGAGAATGCGTTGCTGTAGCCTTCAGAGATAGCCTGACGGAGTTTCTTGCCAAGACGCAATTCCTCTTTAGTACGCTCGAAGATAAGCACGTTGGCATCGACAGCCATACCGAGGGAGAGGACGATACCGGCAATACCTGACAGAGTAAGCACAGCCTGGAAAGAGGCAAGGATACCGAGAGTGAAGTAAAGGTTGAGGATAAGACCTACGTTAGCCACAAGACCGGGAATCACACCATATATAAGGATCATGAAGATCATCAGAAGGATGATTGCCACGACGAAAGAGAGGAAACCCTGCTGCACAGCCTCAGCACCAAGGCTCGGACCGATAACGTTGTTGCTCACTACGTCAACCTTCGCGCTCATCTTACCGGATTTGAGCACGTTTGCAAGGTCGTTAGCCTCTTCGGGAGTGAAGTTACCGGTGATTTCGGAAGAGCCGCCGGTGATCTCGTTGTTTACATTGGGGAATGAGTATACATTGTTATCAAGCACGATTGCGATGGGGCGTCCGATGTTGTTGCGGGTAAGAGTAGCCCAAGCCTGAGCACCGGCATCGTTCATTCGCATGTTGACAGTGTTGCCACGCATATTGTCGTATTCGCTTGAAGCAGAAGTCACGACATCGCCCTGAAGGGCAGCCTCACCCTTGAGAGCCACGAGCTCCCAGTAAGGGGTAGTGCGGTCTTCACCGTTAGCCTTCTTCACCACGTTGCCCTGCGCATCATACACGGGGAAATCCACCGGCTTCACGCTCCATACGGCAGAGAAGTCGCTGGGGAGCTTCTGCTTGGCAAGAGGAGACGAGAGGATACTGTCGACCACTGCCTTGTTGCGGGGCGTCACCATACCGATCACGGGGCTGCCGGCACGCTGCGGACCACCGAGAAGCTCGATGATATTTGTATGGTTAACGGTGTCCTGCTGAGCCCAAGCCTGAGCGAAAGCAGAAAGATCGTTGGCTATTTCATTATAATTATATACCTCAAAGAACTCAAGGTTGGCTGAAGATTTCAACAACTCAGTGACACGCTCCGGCTCTTTCACGCCCGGGAGTTCAAGAAGGATCTGTCCGTTCTTATCCTGAAGTTTCTGGATATTCGGAGCAACGACACCAAACTGGTCGATACGTGTGCGGAAGATATTGAAGGCTGCGTCTACCTGACTGTCGATCTGCTTCTGAAGCGCATCAGCCACTTCCTCATTAGAAGCATTGCTCTTCACCTTACCCATATACTCACCCTCACGAGTGAACAATCCGACCATCGCGCCCGGCTGGATGTAAGACGTGAACTTAGAGATAAAATTCTTATCGCTGCCTTTCACACCGTCGGACTGCACCTTTGCAATTGTGCTGTTGATCTGACGGAGCTGCTGCTCACCCGACGCATACTGACGTAGTATGTCAGGCACCGAGATTTCGAGCACCACGTTCATACCACCCTTCAGGTCAAGACCAAGACCGATCTCAAGTTTGCGTACCTGATTGTAGGTGTAGCCCAGATAGACTTTCTCTTTGTCGATAGAATCGTTAAACTGCTTTAGATTCTGTTTGTAGGCATCATTGGTTACGTCGCTTGTCTTGGACATCATCGCGGCATATTCCTCTGCCTTCTTCTCATAGTGAGAGGTCACAAAAGAGAAGGAGATATAAAATCCGCAAATCAAGACCAAAAGGACGGCAATGGTGCTGATAAACCCTTTGTTCTGCATGTTTTGTTGTTTTATTGTGTTTATTGATTTTTGTCAGGTATACGAAGAGCCAGGCCCTATTCCGGGTCTGTCTACTTTTTCAGCTTGCAAATATAGCTTAAAATTTTGACCTATGACACATTTAAGTAGGTAAAAATGGCTTTTTCTCTCATTTTAAACAAAATTCACACCTTACTTAGCTATATATGAAATTTATTTGCTACTTTTGAAGTCTGAAAACGACAAAGAAAGATGAAGACCGGAGGGAAAAGAGATTTAATTTACCTGCTTTGGGCTCTTGTTGCGACAGGAGTCCTTGTCTCATGTGCCTCTATAGGAAACCCTTCGGGAGGACCGCGCGATGAAGACCCGCCCATATTCGTGAAAGGAAATCCCGCGCCGGGGGCACTCAACGTGAAGAAGCAGAAAGTAGAACTGGAATTTGATGAGCTCGTCAACGTCAAGGATGCTTTCTCAAAAGTAGTGGTGTCGCCGGTGTCGAAGTCCGTGCCCCGCGTCTCTTCACAAGGACGCAAGGTAATCGTGCAGTTTACCGATACACTCGTCCCCAACACCACCTATACAATAGACTTTGCAGACGCCATAGAGGATAACAACGAGAACAACAAGCTACAGGGATTCACCTACTCCTTCTCAACAGGCGACGTGCTTGACACACTCCAGATCTCCGGAATGGTTCTTTCCGCCGACGCTCTTGAGCCACAACAGGGGATGCTGGTGGGAGTGTATTCCAACCTTGCAGACTCCGCCTTCTCCACCCTCCCCTTCGAACGCGTCACAAAGACAGATGACCGCGGACGCTTCTCTGTGCAGGGTCTTGCGCCCGGAGAATACCGCATCTTCGCCCTTGCAGATGTGGACAACGACTACAAACGTGCCAATCCGGAAGAGGCAATGGCATTCTATGACGTCACCCTCTCCCCCACCTCCGAACGCGTCAATGCCGTCGACACGGTGTTTAACCTTCTTACAGGGGAGGTGGACACTGTGCTCAACCGCGAGAGGACCCGTTTCCTCCCCAACGACATACTACTGCGCTCATTCGAGAGCGACTACAAATCGCAGTTCCTTCAGAAATATGAGAGAGTGGACTCCACCAGACTGCAATTCATCTTCAATGCCCCGTCAGACGTCCTGCCTAAGATCGAGCCTGTGAATATAGAGGGATATAAAGATTGGTGGGTGCTCGAACGCTCTGCCAAGAACGACACCCTCACCTACTGGATCACCCCTCCGGGGCTTGTGGCAGTCGACAGTCTCCGCATAGCCACGACATATCTGCGCACCGACTCCGCCCAGAACCTGACGGAAGCCACCGACACGCTGCGTTTCTACACCCAGCGTCCCAAAGCGGTGAAAAAGAAGGAGAAAAAGAAGAAGAATGAGGAGGAGACCGACACTTTGCCCCCGGTGATACCTCCTCTCGGACTACGCATGGTCACCTCATCCACACAGGAAGTGTATATGCCGTTGCTCATGGAGTTTGACACCCCGATAACGCGCCTTGACACTGCCGCCTTTCACCTGGATATGAAGGTAGACACCGTATGGACCCCCATAACATCGGGATGGAAACCGGAACGCTCCGACACTCTCAATCCACGGCTTTTCCGAATCAGCTATCCTTGGGAATATGCCACGGAATATCGTCTTATGATAGACACACTTGCCGCCACCGGCATCTACGGGCTGCATACCAACCCGACCGAGCATAAGTTTAAGACTAAATCGGAGGAGGATTATTGTGCCCTCACCTTCAACATAACCAATTTCACCGACACGGTGCCGGCATTCGTGGAGCTTGTAAACGGATCGGATGCCGTCGTCAGACGAGAACCCGTAGTGAACGGGAGCGTCACCTTCCGTTATCTCGCACCTGGGAAATATTACGCACGCATATTTGAAGACAATAATGGCAACGGCATATATGACACCGGCGACTACACGGAAGGACGTCAGCCCGACGTGGCATACTATTATCCCAAACTCATCAATCTGAAAAAGAATTGGGAGAAATCGGAATCGTGGAACGTGTTTGAGACAGCCGTCGACATGATGAAGCCGGAGGCAATCAAGAAGAACAAACCCGCCGCCGACAAACGCAACCGCAATAAGAAGAATGAAAAGAATAACGAAGAAGAAGAGGATGAGGATTATTTTGACCCGACCCGTAACCCGTTTGATCCCAACGACAAGGGACGCAGAAGATCATATTAAGGCACAGTCGACATAATCTGCTTTTTGAATAAGCGGTCAATGTCTTGCCAACAAGCAAGACGATTTATCTTTCTCCTCATATATCAATAAAAAATCACACTCCCATATCTCTAACAACATTATCATGGAAAAAGGCATCAAATCACGTCGGAAAATACTTGAAGTGGCATTTAAGCTATTTGCCACATACTCTTATCCTGACGTATCATATTCATTACTTGAGGAGGCCACCGGCATCAGCCGTGGGTCAATGGTATATTATTTCAAGAATAAAGAGGGAATTTTCAGTGCAGTACTGGATGAGTTCTTCTATGGAGCCTCCTACGTCTCGGCACTTCCCTCAGAATTGCGCACTTCCCTAAAGATTTTCTATAATGCGGCTGTCAATTTCTATGATGCCAACATCCGCAGGATGAAAGCTTATCAGATACCGAACGTAGCAGAAGCGAATCTCAACATCGATCACAACGCAATGCAATTTATCCCTGAGTTTAAGGAGCGGGAATTGCTTGCTCTTGAAGAGGAGAAGAAGGTATGGGAAGAGGTCATACGCAATTCCATAGCATCCGGTGAGCTCCGTGCAGACATAGACCCGAAGGAGACGGCACTCCTGTTTCACACGATGTCGATGGGCATCTTCTATTCAGGAGCCCATGAGAAGACTTTCCCGGATGCAGAGCCGCTCCGACGTGTGCTCGAAGGGCTCTACAATGCCATCCGCCGCTGACGCCATCGCGTCAACCGACAAGCAAGTGGCACACTACACATAATAGGCTGTCTGACAAACCGGGTCAGACAGCCTATTTCTCATTTATAGTTGAATTATTCTTCTGACATATCAGCAGAGTTTTTATTCTAACCAAAGATATCTGCATGCGTGCCGGTGTCTACCATAATCATTAATAATGTATCATCATGTTGCTCCCAAACCAACAACCAATCACTTCCTATACCTCCTATATGGCATTCCCATTGCCCTTTCCTTTTACCTTGCAATTTATGAGGTTTATATTCCGGAGGAAGCGATCCGTTTTGAACAAGCAATGTGATAGTCGCCTGAAGATCTTCAACAGGTAAGCCCCTCTTGACACATTTTTTATATGCCTTTTTGAAGCTATTTGCGAATGCTACTTGATACATTATCAGCTGTTTAATTTATCAAACATATCCTCAACACTTTCACAATAGGTGATACGGCCAGCATCAATGTCTTCGCAAGCACGCTCGTAGCTTGTTTTCCGTTTTGGCTTGGAGATTGATATGCCATTCATCATACTTATTATTTTTTTCAGGGCAGCAGCAGCTTTGGGGTCTTCAATGTTTAATACTAATTGTGTCATATCAAGAGAGATTTTTATTGTTATAACGAAAAAGGCGGGAGTCGGTTTGACTCTCGCCTTCGCAGGTTTCAATGTGATCCGGTTGGGATTCGAACCCAAGACCCACAGCTTAGAAGGCTGTTGCTCT
>ERZ778514.395-NODE-395-length-42303-cov-4.744059_pt1 | contig 42303 bp, 40 predicted proteins | sample MGYA00510344_ERZ778514 | MGnify/ENA primary metagenome ERZ778514 (study PRJEB29527, sample SAMN07138968) | mouse gut metagenome | material: feces | host: mouse | place: China:Nanjing | collected 2016-01-25 ...
ATATATTATATATAAAATTCTGCGCATTTCAATAAATAAAAGCGGCAGGGGGAATTCCAATAAAAAAATCCCCCGATTGGGGGACCTTTTTATGTTATGCCGTAATTACTGCGCCGGCTGCTGATTGGCGGAAATGTTATTTAAATCTATAATCAGCCCCTGCAGGCGCTCTACGCTGTCAACATCGTTCAGCGCCGTACCAATCGTCAGTGCGGATTCCAAATCACTGCGTGCGGCGTCTATATTGCCTATTTTCAAGTTCAGCGCAGCCGATTTTTCAAAATAGCTCATCGCGCTGGACGACAGAGATTCGCGCTCGTCCGCGGATGTGGCGCCTTGAATCTGCTCTGAAATTACGCGCACCGCCGATGCATAATCGTTAATTGCCGCCGCATACTGGCCCAGTGCCGTAAATGCCTCGGCCCGTTCAGCGTAAACATTGGCAGATACCACGCCATCGGGCAGTGCCAACGAACTAGTATAATCGGCGATTGCCCCCTCCCAGTTTTTCAGCCACAGATTCAGTTGACCCCGGCGGGCGTACAAGTCACGCATCTGCAGAACGTTGTTCGGGCGTTCTGTGCGCGCGGCCAGTGCGCTGTTGATATCGTTCAGCGCGGCCGTATAATTTTCCAGGCGTGTATTTAGCAATGCACGGTCATAATACGCAACGGAATTTTTTGCATCTTTTTCGATTGCCGCGTTAAAGTCATCCATTGCGGCGGCATAGTTGCCGGCCTGCATGTATGCCTCGCCCCGCAGGACCAGCGCATCAATATTTTCATCTGATGCCTCAACCGCGGCGGTTAAATCAGCCACGGCCGCATCCAAATCACCCGACAGCAGCTTTGTCTTGCCGCTTTCGTAATAATCACCGGACTGCAACAGGGCTTCTTCTGTTATTTCAACGTTATTTGTGGTCGGTGTTGTTGTGCCATGACTGCGCCCCAGGATATAGAACGTAGCCGCGATAAAGAACAAAATTATAAACCAATAAATATAAATCGACAGTGACCAAGAACCGCCAGTTGTCTTTACAGGTGTTGCGCGCACCGCGGATTTTGCGGGCTTTTGAGCCTTTTTGGCCGGAGTGGTCTTTTTAGCAGGTGTTTTTTTCATTGGTAAATCTCCCTTCCTTATATGGAATATTAGAGAGATTTTAGCATTTCGTCAATTGTTTTCTGTGTCAGTTCTTTTATTTGCCCGACCGGCATGTTACCCAAATGTACCGGGCCGAACGAAATACGGCGCAGGTGGCGTACGGGGCACTTGCACGCGCGCAGAACTATTCGGACTTCGTTCTTTTTACCCTCTGTCACAATAACGCGCAGATTGTTGTTCGGCAAAACGTCAATCTGCATCGGGCGGTACTTTATCCCGTCAACCGTAATTCCGCGCCGTGCCGCATCCAGATGCGAGAAATCGTTGCTGTTAACCGTGGCGATATATGTTCGCGGAATATGCGAACTGGGCAGGGTCAGTTTCCGCGCCAGTTCCCCGTCATCCGTCAACAGCAGCAGCCCCGTCGTCTTATAGTCCAAACGCCCGACATATTTTAATCCGTGATATTCCGGCGCCAAGCAATCGTATATCGTCTTGCGGCCCGCCGGGTCATGCGTGGTTGTCATTGTGTTAATGGGTTTATGAAATGCAAACACCCGTGACTGCGTACGCGCCATAAGGGGGCGCCCGTCAATTGTGACGGTATCTTGTTTGGGGTCTATGAAAACAACGGGTGTATCGATAGCCGTGCCATTTACCGCCACGCGGCCGGCCAAAATCATGTCTTCGGCCCCGCGCCGGGATGCGGCGCCGGTGTCGGCTATGAATTTTGCAATTCGAACGGTCATTTGTTGGCAATCCTTGTGATTGCGACGGCCGCGGCCAGTTCCGCGCGCAGTATTGTCGCCCCCAGTGATATTCCCCGCGCCCCGGCCGCATCCAGTGCGGCGAATTCATCGGGGGCAAAGCCCCCCTCGGGCCCGACAAGAATTGATTTTGTGTCCGCCCCGATTGCACAGTCGCGACCATGCGCGGCCCGCTCGTCTGCGAAAACAAGCCCGCTTAAATCCAGGTCGGCAAATTTTATAGGTGTCAATATCTCCGGTACGCTGTTGCGGTTTGATTGCTCGGCCGCCTCGGTCGCGATTTTGCGCATCCTGTCCCAGTTTATATGTCCGGCCACCGTGCGTGCGGTAATAACAGGCACAAAGCGTGCCACCCCCAACTGCGTTGCCATATTGATTAAATCATCCGTGCGCTTTATCGGTGCAAACATCAGTGTTATATCCCCCGACGGGTCAGCGCGGCCCGTATCGCGCCCGATTATAAAATTTTTCCCGTCGGCGGCCAAATCGGCCAGAAATTCACGTCCCCCGCCAAAGGCGATAAAATCACGCCGCCGCATTACACGCGTTAGATAGTGTGCGGCATCGCGGCCTGCGGGGATGATGTCGCCTGTTTTTATATCAGGCCCGACAAAAATTCGTGGAATGTTTTTCATTTTGTCTTTTTTTCTGATATAATCATAACACAATGGCAGAGAAGTTCAAGATTTTATCGGCCGGCGGTTCGTCCAAGGGTCTTAACATTTTCAAATCCAGCGCCTATAAAGAGCATGAGCGCAAGCCTTTTGCGTCACTGTTCTGGTCGCTGCGCTGGGCGATTGGGATATGGCTGGCGTGCGCATTGGCGTTTGCTCTTTCGTTCATAGCGGAACATTTCTGGCGATATGGTTTTTCGCCGGCTTCTTGGCGATGGATGTGGATTTATCTGGGTAACGCGTTATCGACGCTGGGGCTGTCGGTTGTGGCTGAGATTCCGGCCTGGATTACGCGATGCGTTGCACGCCCCGATATGGCGTGTATTGCGCCGATATTGCCGGTAATTGCCTACTTTTTCCTGGCGGATGCCACATTGGTCAAAGAATTTAATCCCTATGGCAATGACAAGTTTGCAGAAAAATCGTCAAACAAGGCGACAAAGGAAGACATTGAAAAAATGGGCCTGCTAAAGGGCTTTATGATGGTGCTGGGCTATTTTAAGAAAAAGCCCCTGATGATGGATGAGTGTTTGTCGGCTTTGTGTGTGGCGCCTCCCGGGACGGGTAAGACCCAGGGTGTGGTTTTGCCGACTATTTTCGATTGTCCCCAGGTGTCAATGATTATCAACGACCCAAAGCCGGAATTAAAACAAAAATCATCGGCATATCGTTCGACAGTGGGGCCGGTGTTTATCATGAACTGGGCGGGCCAGGACGATCCGGAAAACGGTATTTACTATCCGTCTTGGAATCCGCTGTCGCCGGAGCATGTTCCCTTTAATTCCGAACAGCGTGATTTGTATATTGATTCAATCTGTAATGTTTTGGTTGCGGAAAAGGCGTCTTCTTCGGCAGACCCGCACTGGACCATATCGGGTCGCGCGGCGTTGTCGGGAATGGTTCAGTATATCGTGTCCAAGGTGGAAAAGGCCAAGGCCGATGATTACTTCTATTCCCGTCTGGCCGCCGGTACATTTGATGCCGAAGATGCCGCCGTACTGTCCGATTATTACCTATCGATGATAAACGACCCGAACGCATACGCAGCCAGTGCGTTATTGGCCCGGGGCGAGCTTAATGCCATGAACTATGTCCATGTTGGAACATGGAATAATATACCGGAGGCCTGGAAAGGCAAAGAAGCATCGTTTTCAATGATTCTGGACTGGCTGAATGCATCACAGATTGCAATCGCCCAGGAGTTGGAAAATCGCCGCCGCCAGGGTGACCAAATGGTTATGATGGCAGACCCCATGAAGGACCTGTTACAGGCCGCCGTGGCCGAGGCGCGCCAGTACGCATACGCACATCGTGCGATATTGGAATTAACGCAGTTGGCTAATACCCCGGACAAGGAACGCGGCAGTATTATATCGACCGCGCTGGCGGGGATATCAATATTCCGAAATGCCGCCGTGCGAAACCGGACCAGCCATTCCGACTTTCACTTTTCTGACATGCGCGGCCTGCTTGACCCGCGTGACGGTAAAATTAAGCCCGTGACGGTATATCTGTCTATTAACATGGTTGACGCTGAGGCACTTAATCCCATTACCGGAATCTTTATTGAGCTGATGTCATCGTATCTGCTGGCAAACGCACCAGAGGGCGTGCGTGATGGCAAAAAGCTGGGGCCGTATCCGGTCTTGTTCCTGCTTGATGAAATGCCCAAGATGCAAAAGTTGCAGGCGGTGATACAGGGACCAGACCTGGGGCGTGGGCAAAAGATTTCATACCTGATTATAGGTCAAGACCTGCACCAGATTGCGGAAAAATATGGCAATGATGCGGCTGCAACGATTATATCCACAACCGCGGCCAAGATTGTATTGCGCCAGAATGACCCGGATACTGCAAAACGCTTTTCCGACATGATGGGCTACAAAATGAAGATAAAGACCGACAAAGACGGCAAGGAATCGACCAGCGAAGAGTTGCTTTACACCCCCATGGATATCATGAAACTGGACAAGAAAAAGCAACTGGTTATATTCCAGGGATTCTATAACCGCCCGATTGAGGCCGACCACCAGCAGGCGTGGCAAGACCCACGTCTGGCGGGATATATGGCAATGGGGGAATCAACGCCACTGCCCGAATTCTTAATCCCTTCGCATCATGCGGCCATGGGATATACGGGCACGCCACGTGTCTATAACCCGCAAACGCATGAGATTAAGGTTTTGGCCTGATATAAAAATCCCCCCGTTTGGGGGAGATTTTTTTTAATCAATAACCTGGCCGGTTGATGCGTTTATTTTTATTTTACATGCCGTAATGTGACCGTCCGCATACGAGATTGCGTCGCATTTTCCAATCTCGCGCTGCCATACGATGGCACCGTCTGATGTTCTTACCGCGTGCAAAATTCCATCCGCGCCCATTACAAACGCCGCCGGGCCCGCAACTACAAAAGGTACAGATACGCTTATTGGCGTGCACCATTTACTTTTTCCATTGCCTAGGTTTATTCGGCAAAAAGCATCGCCCATTCCACCCGCATAAACAGCGTCACCATCGACTATTATCGGAGCGATGATGTCTAAAACAGATGCGCCGCCGGTCATATTGCTGGGGCGGAAAACATCGGCAATCCATGCGATTTGACGGTTTTTGGGATTAACCTTTACCACTTCGCCCGTGGTCAGACCCGCAATTACATATTTGCCAACGCATACAGGCTTTTGTGTGCTTTTTACAGAATTGCTGGTTGGAAATCCGCTAAAGATTTTTTTATCCCCGTCCCAAATCACGTTTGACGTATCCTGGGTATATGGGCATGGCGCATCGGACGCTCCGACAGCCGTCGCCGGCAGGTTTTCAATCACGCCGCCTGTGACGGTCTGGGTGCTTTCTTCAAAAATAGCCGTGCGCTGGCCTGGTAAAATAGGGTCGTGCTTTGCACATCCCACCGCCAGTGTCAAAATTGATAACGCCGCCGCAATTTTTCGCATGTTTATATACCTTTATTTCAAAGCCGCCGCTGCTGCCGATATTGTTGCCGGGGCATTTTTATCGCTGATAATTTTATCCAGCCATTTGCCCGCCGCCGCTGTATCGCCCGCCGCCAGATGCTTCTGGGCCACGGTAAGCATGCCGACATAGTAATATGGGGATGACTTTGTGTTCAGCGGGCTTAGATATTTTTCCAATTCCGCCGCGGTCATATCATCTCCTTTTAGGCCAACGACATGCAGACGCGCCAGGTCGCGAAAATCGCGCGTGTTGCCCGCCTGGGCCAGGCGCTCTATCTTTGCCGGGTCCTTGTCCAGCATGTATGCCTGGAACAGTGCCAGGTCCGCCGTTGCGCCGCGGCCACTGTTTCCAATCGCCGCCAGTGCCCCCGCATCCATATTTTCTACCGCGGTTTCATAATTTGTCGCCATTGCGTTTTTTGCATCGCGATGCATGCGGATGCCTATCTGCAGTGCGGTTGCCGCGATTAGTATAACCAAAGCACCGGCGACAATATATCGGTAATATTTCTTAATAAAGCGCTGTGTCTTTTCGTTATTTACCTCTTCCCAAACTTCGCGATACAGTGCGTCTTCGGCATAGTCTTCGCGTGTTTTCTTAGGGGTTTTTACGTTTTTGTTTCTTTCCAGAATAGATGCCATGGAAAATTCTCCTTTAGTCCTGGGGCTCTTGATAATTCTTATTTTATTGCTATACTATAATTGTTATGAAAAAGCAAATCAAGAACGCTTTGCCGGCTTTGTCTTCTGCGCCCGTTTCGGGCGGTAATGGCGGGGACTCGTTGACGAGATATATGCAGGAAATACAAAAGTTCCCGGTTTTATCCGCCAGCCAGGAATACGAATATGCAACGCGCTGGGTACAAAACCAGGATATGGCCGCGGGCGAGCAACTGGTGGCAAGTCATTTGCGACTGGTTGTATCGGTTGCATACGATTTTAAAAATTATGGTGTGCCGGTTCCCGACTTGATTGCCAGTGGAAATATGGGCCTGATGCAGGCGCTACAGAAATTCGACCCAGAGAAGGGCTTTCGCTTTTCCACCTATGCCATGTTCTGGATAAAGGCCGAGATTTATGAAACAATCCTTAACAACTGGTCTATTGTTAAGATAGGTACTTCCGCCAATCAAAAGAGGGTTTTCTTTAACCTGGCCCGTGCGAAAAGGGCGCTGGGGATAATGGATGGTACAATGTCTGATGACCAAACGCGTGCTGTTGCGCAATACTTAGATGTACCGGAGAATGATGTCCGCCGAATGGCGACACGTATAGGGGCGCGTGATGTTTCACTTAATGCGCCGTCGCATACCGATGATGTGTCTGCGGGTGATGTTTTATCAAATATGGCCGATACGCGTGAAAATATTGCCGTCCTGGCCGAGGGGGCCGAGCAACGCCGCCGCGGCTATGAACTGTTGCGGCGACATCTGGCGGAATTAAAAGACAGGGACCGCGAGATTTTAATTGCGCGCCGCCTGGCTGAGCCGGCGGCGACGTTAGAAGTCCTGTCCAAAAAATACGGCATATCGCGTGAACGTGTGCGTCAAATAGAAGAGCGCGCATATGCACAATTGCGCGATGGAATCCTACAGGAAGCAGGAGAGGGAAAATGAGAGCAAAAATAATTTTTGCCGCCGCAATGGCGGTTGTTGCGCCGTCGGCGTCTTGGGCGCTGGGCTGGCAGGGACGCTCTATGAAATTTGATGTGTCGGGTTACGGTACGGCCGGCATGATAGATGCCGATGATGAAAAGCCTGATTTTTTAGGTGACTGGCGTATTCGCGGCCAGGCATCATATAACGCCGGCGCGCGCGGACGAATTGGCGCGGTATATGCGCTTGACGCCCAGACAGTAGATACCGATGAATATATCGATGATTTATTCCTGTTTTGGCAGTCGTGGGCCTTTGGCCGGGTAGAGGTTGGTATGACCGAATCCGTTGCGGGTAAACTGGGGCTGGGGCTGCCGGATGTGGGGGCGATGCGTGTTAACGACAATCCGCTGTTTTATAAAAAGATAAATCCAGATGGGCCGGTCATCGGGGATGCTACAATCGACAGCGGGGACCAGTCGCTGCGCATAAATATGGTGTCTAATTCGATTGGCGGGGCGCAATATGGTGTATCTGTTGCAACGATAGCCGACGGCTTTGACTATGCTGTTGATGCCGGAATGAAAATTCGCCGACCGGCGGGTAAAATAAAAACCGCTTTTTCAATCGGGGCGTCATTTATGGACAATCCGGATAACTTTTCTGATGAACCGTATGCACCGGCGCTTACTGCGGATTGGCGTGCGCAGTTGGCCGCCGGAATGAATATTCAGTATAACAGCTGGATTATTGGTCTAAATGCGCGTGCCATATATGACCGTGATGCAATATCGCCTGCCGCCGATGGTATTTCGGCCGGTGCCGGCATCAGCTATGACCTGTTGAACTATAGCGTGTCACTGTCTTATGTTATGTCGTCTGTTGGGATATGGCATGACGGCGACCGTGAATATACTGATAACACTGTTCTGGCATCGTTTAGGTATAAGTACAGCGCGAACGTAGATGGCTGGACATCGCTGGGGCTGTCCAGCAAGACGCCTTTTGTCGCCGCGGGATTGCGTTTGATGTTTTAAAAACGGGGCATTTCGCCCCGTTTCCTACATCAGGCATGCCAGTGTGGCACCTGCATTCTTTAGCATAAACCAGCCAATCCGATAATCTGTTGCGTAAACTGTTATCATAAACAGTGCAAATATTGCAATAACCGCAATAACATTTCCGCGCTTGCCGCGCATACAGTACAACGCGATGTTATAAAACAGGAATAAAATGTACGCATCAACGGCAATACTTATAATCCACATGGATGTACAGTTAAACGCCAGTGCATTCAAAACCAATATCACAGGGTAAATAAAGAATACGGACGCCAGTCCTTTTATTGCGATTTCCCAGTCGCGTTCGCCCCCTGTTATTTCCGATACCAGCATCAGCATCCCGCCCATAATAAACAGCAGGGCAACCGCCAGAACAGGTACAATTACAATAGCGGAAAAGACCGCCCCCAGTGTTATAGTAGCACCCCCCATAAGGCGCAGCGCCAACACCATTATTCCACCCAATAATCCATACATAAACGCCTTTAGCATGGATTCTTCCAGATTGCCGTCGGCGACTATCTTTGTGAAAAAGCGCCGCGGTTTTATAATAATATCACGGATGCTTTTCAGCCATTTTGTTGCTTTTGTTATCATGTATTGTCACCCTTGGGTTTGATTATTTATATTTTTGCTTTATAATTACAAAAAATCAATGGAAAAAACGATGATAAAAGTAACTATTGCCGGTCGCCCGAATACGGGAAAATCAACATTGTTCAACGGTCTGACGGGGACGCGTGATGCGTTGGTCCATGACCGGCCGGGTGTAACGCGTGATACAATATCGGGAACATTTGCTGACCGCCCGTATAGTTTGTCGGACACGGCGGGTCTTGAAAAGGCCAAGGATGGCATTGCACTGGATTCAACCGTAATGGCCACCCATGCGATAGAGCAGGCGGATGCGATATTGTTTGTTGTTGACGGTCGCGCCGGCCTGGTATCAGAGGATTTGGAATGGGCGCGTCTGGTGCGTCGTCGTACCAAGGCGCCGGTGTTGTTGCTGGTTAATAAATCTGAATCTGCGCGTCGTATGGCCGACCCGCACGAGTTTTATAAGCTGGGCTTTGGTGCGCCTGTCCTGATAGCGGCTGAGCATAAGCGGGGCTTTGACCAGATTTATGAGTTTTTAGATAAAATCGCGGGATTTGATGCCGCCGCGGTGGCGGATGAAAACGTTGCCGATGTTCCGGCCGACCCGCGTATAAAAATCGCCATCCTGGGCCAGCCTAATGTGGGCAAATCCACTTTGGTTAATCGTGTCCTGGGCCAGACGCGTCAAATTGTTCGCGATGCGCCGGGTATAACACGTGATACGGTAAAAATTCCGGCCCGCTTTTATGGTCGCGACATACTGCTAATGGATACGGCCGGCCTGCGTCGCAAGGCGGGGGTAAAGGATGATGTTGAAACATTATCGGCGCTAAAGTCGTTGGATGCTATTGAAAAGTCAGATGTTGTAATATTGGTAGTTGATGCCACCCGTAACATAGAAAACCAGGCGCTGGGGATTGCCGCGCGTGTATTTGAAGCGGGCAAGATTTTGTGTGTTGCACTGAACAAGTGGGATTTGATTGAGCCGGAAATTCGTGACGAAAAACTATTGAAGCTAAAGCATCAGTTTGCAAATTCATTTCATCAGATTATAAAGCCGATGATATTGGCAATATCTGCTGAAAAGGGCACCGGTGTTCAAAATATGTTCAAGCGTGTTTATCAGCAGTGGGATATTTCCGATACGGACGTCCCGACCAGTCTGCTAAACCGTATTGTTGAACGTCTGGTCGCCTCGCGTCAGCCGCCGATGTCGCGCCTGAAACGTCCCATGAAGATAAAGTTTGCCCGCCAGACCGGCCGTCATCCTATGAAAATAACAATAAATGTCGGCGGGGCGTCCGATATACCGGAATCATATACACGCTATCTGCGGCGTGGAATTGCAACGGAATTACACTGGGAACACTTGCCTGTTGTAATCGAGTATCAAAAATCAGATAATCCATACGATTGATAGGCCTGCTATCAATCTGTGGTTGTCGCGTGCGATGTGTGCTCTATCCGTCAACCGTGTGAAAAGGCGCGGAATAAATCCGCGCCTTTTTATTTACTGTTACCGCTTTTTTAGAAGCCTTTTGGCTTTTCCATTTTTACGTTTGAAACTTTTTTATTCAATGCTTCGATAACCTGGTCTGTGATGTCCAGATTTTCAACATCATTTCCAACGCGGGCAAAGCGACCGTCAATTACCAAAGACAGTTTCTTTTTTGCAATCGTGTTTTCGATAATCGGGTCCAGATGATTTGCCTGAACGTCATTTAGTGCCTTTTGGAAAGCCATATCAATGCTCTGTGCGCGTTCTGTCAAATCCTGTTGCAGTTTTGCAACGCGGTTTTGGTAGTCAACGATACGGCGCTGCAGCGCGTCGCGTGACAAAACATCCTGGGATTTTTCAATTTCCGCCTTTTCCTTTTCCAGAGCTTTCTGGTCGCGTGTTAATTCATCACGCAGCTGGGATTCATAAGATTCCTTTTGACGACGCAAATCCTTCAGTGCGTTTGCGCCGTTTTGTATCGCATCCATGCGGATAACAGCAATACGCAGATTTGCACCATTTGCCGCATCTGTGGATATAACCTCCATCGCGGTGTCCAGGTTTGATGATTTTTTGCTGTTAAGTGCCGATACTGCAAAAATTCCGATAACACCAACCGCAACAACCGCCGCCGCAATTATTCCGATTTTTTTGTAATTGCGAGTCGCCTCATTATTATTCTTGTTTACCATGTTTTTCCATCCTTTGTTTTGTTGATAAGGGCAGTATAACAATAAAAAAATAAAATGAAAAGTTGATTTTTTACGGCACTTAGCGCGCGGGTGCAACGCGAATTTCAACACGTCTGTTGGTTAATCTGCCGATATCATCCTGGGCGGCGATTGGGCGTGCCGCGCCGCGCCCCACTATGAACATTCGGGCCGGATTTATTTTATGCTGTGCCAGGAATACCCCCGTTCGCATCGCCATATCATTTGACAGTGCCGCGGCCCCCCGCGTATCACGCATTGCGTCGGTATAGCCTGCGATTTCAATAAATGTTGCATCGTATTTCTTTAAAATCTTTGCAATAGTGTTCAGAGTGTCCGCACCCCCCTGGGAAATTTCCGGCGCATCAAGTTCCATAATTGCGTCACGCACCAGTATAACAACAACATCTGTGCCGGCCCGCTGAACGGAAATTCCAGGCTTGCGTAGCGCGTCGTACAAAGTAAATTCCAGATTTGCCATATATTGAACCGCGGCGACGTTATCATTGGCTACTTTGTCGCCATATTCTGCACCGGCCGATACCATTACCGCATCCCCGACCAGGCGTCCGCCCGCCCCCAGATATACCGGCCGCTTTGCCACACGTGCTTGGTCGGTCATCTCAGACATGGATGCGCCGCGCAGATAGTTGCGCCATGTTTCCCGTGCCGGACTGGTATAGGCCGTGCACGCGGCCAGCAGGGATGTGATAGCAAACAGTCCAAAGCTTCGTTTCATTTATTCCGATATAAAAGATATTTCGTTTGTCCGTGAAGAAAAGCAGTTATCTGCGGTTGAATCCGCCGGCATTCCGTTTACACGTACTTCGCTTGCCCATTTTGGTGTTGCGGTAATGAAATAATCGCATTCGCCAACCGATAGTTCTGTCAGGTTTATGGAGAATTTTTTCCCGTCGGCCGATGCGGTAACAGACCATGGCCCCCCCAGGGGTGCCCGCTCTGACTTTAATGCGCCGGCCTTTATCAGATAATCAACCGATACACCGGAATAATCGCCCCGCATCCCCAACAGCATGCGCGTATCTGCGGCGACCTGCTCCAGTGTTGATGCCGCAATAGCGCGCATCTGGTTGCCGCGTATCATGTTGTATAGTGATACCGCACTTACCGTCATTATTGCGCCGATTGCCATGATTCCAATTATTTCAATCAGCGAACGTCCGGATTCTTCACGCATTTTATCATTCTCCGTTTGTTGTATTATTTGGATACGCCGACTATCTGGGCATCCGCGAACAGGTTCATTGCACTGGCGACCAGCGGGTCCGCCACCAGTTCTTCTTGCTTTTGCTCTGTAATGGTATGAGTGTTTTGTGACTCTGCTTCGCGTTCCAGACGCCATTCCTGGCCTGTCTTGTCCGCCAGCCATGCTGCCAGTCTCGGGGCAAAATCTGCATCACCCTTGCGGTCAAAGTATTTTATGCATCCCTGTGTAAAATCGCATATTTCTATATTACTGCTGTAGTATGAATACAGCAAAATCTCACGTGCGTCCTGCAGGGCACTGCCCAGTTCTGCCGCGCATGTTATTGTGCATGTTTGCTTAGGCGCCGCCTTTGGTGCCGCCGGTGTCGCGGGGGTGGCCGCCTTTTGTGCGGGTGCGGTATTGCTTTCCGCCTGCCGTACCAGGTCGGATATAGGTGGTATTTCCGCAATATGCATACAGCGCACGATTAGCATGTCAAAGCACTGCTTTTGATTTCCGGCGGCCTGCATTTCGGATATCGATGCAACCAATACCTGCCATATTCGTGAGAGAGTATTTAAGCTGACGCTGGCGATGATTTTTTGCATTTGCTCACGCATGTCGGCGGTATATGGGGAATTTATGCATTGGCCCGCATGCAGTGCCGGATGCATACGTGTGGCCCAATGTGTCCATTCCATCATATCGCCCAACAGCATTGTTAAATCGGCGCCATTTGTGTATATTTGGTCGGCTTTGTCCAGTGCGGCCGCCACATCCCCCGACAGCATTGTGCGCATAAAGTCAACTACAACACCGCGGTCGGCACGTTTTAGCATGGCCAGAACGGCGGCCTCATCTACATTGCCACCGGTTTGTGCAATCGCCTGGTCCAGCAGTGACAGCCCGTCACGTACGGAACCGTCGGCCGCGCGTGCCAACAGCTCGTTCGCGGCATCGGACAGTGTTACGTTTTCCTTCTCTGCAATCCATGCAAAATGCTGCTTTAGTGTTTCGACCGGAACACGAACTAAATCAAACCGCTGGCAGCGGGATAAAATCGTAACGGGCACCTTGCGAATTTCTGTTGTGGCTAAGATAAATATAACGTGGGCCGGCGGCTCCTCCAGCGTTTTTAGCAACGCGTTAAAGGCCGATGTGGATAGCATGTGGACTTCGTCAATGATATAGACCTTATAGCGACCGTTTGTCGGGCGATACTGGGCGGCGTCCAGGATATCGCGCATGTTGTCCACGCCTGTATGTGATGCGGCGTCAATTTCAAGAACGTCTATATGCTGGCCGGCGGCAATTGCGCGACAATTCTCGCATGTGCCGCATGGTGTTGGGGTCGCCCGCTCGCCCGACAGGCAGTTTAACGCCTTTGCCAGAATTCGTGCGGTACTGGTCTTGCCGGTTCCGCGAATTCCTGTAAATATATAGGCATGTGCAATACGACCGGTATTTATTGCGGTAGTTAGAGTTTTTACCAGCACATCCTGGCCGATTAAAGATTGAAAATCCTGGCTGCGATATTTGCGGGCCAAAACGGTATAGTTCGTATCCATGCAATTCTTCCTTTGCTAAAAAGCATAGCACGCACAGCCCAAATTTCAACAATTAAAAGTGTGATTTTTTCGGTTATTTCAAGTTGGAAATAAAGTCCGGAAAGCCGTTGTCATCGTATTCTGTTTCGGCGGTTTCTTCGGTGGCCTGGGGGGCTGCCGATTTATCTGCCGGGCCGCGTGTGGAATCAATTTTTCCCTGTTCTGCGGCAACGATGCGACCATAGTGTTCGGCCGTCTGCATCAGGCGTTCGCGTTCAATTTCATCCGCGGTTTGACGTGCCTGGTCCATGTACTGCTTACGCTTTTGGCGCCATTTATGACAGCGCTGAATCATCAGCCCGACCGAGGATTGGTTTTTTTTGTTTTGCATTTAATTTTTCTTTATTATCAGGAAGTACTTTTTCTTTTGCCTTTTTGGCATTTCGAACCATAGGTTAAAGCATCCTAAAACTGATTGCAATATTTTTTTTCTGTTGCTAACCTGAATAAATGTAGGAGGGACGGAAAAGTGTCCAGGCAAAGCGGAAATTTTTTATTGCAAGCGCTGTTGGCGTTGTCCCTGATTTTTGCGTTTATTCCATTTCTGGCACAGCATTTGGCGCGTCGTGATACAGACAGTCAGATGTATTCTGTCACACGCCAGGTTGATGTTGCATCAACCGCCGCGCGGATTTTTATCCGTGAAAATGCCGCCCATATTCAATATGATAAAACCGTTGTCGCGGGCAATGATTTTGCAGACTTGCTGGAACCGTACGGCCTGCCGTTGGGATTTGTGCCGCGAACGGCCCTGGGCCAGGATATGGTGCTCGTTATAAATAAAACACCTGATGCGGTCTCTGCTTATATTGAACTCTCGGGTGGCGATATCTCGGCGGTGCGTGCGGCGGAATTGGCACGTCGCATCGGATTTTATGCCACCCCCAACGGCAAGACGGTTAGCATTGGAATCCCCCTGGACGAGGCGTTCTCAGACGTTGTTCGCCGAAACGAGCCCGATGTCGATGCCAGTGCATTTTTAACAGATTTGGATATGGGGGGCTTTGTTTTTGACAACGCCGCATCATCAATTGCGCGAACGGGGACATTTGATACCGCCATGATATCGGGTCTGTCGGTTGCGGGTGTTGAAAACGGTCGCAAGGTTCGCAGCAAGATAGACTCTCTATCTGCGACGCGCGCTGTTTTCCAAAGCCGCGGGGGCGAGGCTGCGCTGTCGCTAATTCGCGGGACGCTATCGGCCGACAGTGTCGATGCCCGCACAATCGCGCGCTTTGGTGATACAGGAAATTTTACCGCCGATACTGCATCAATGTACGAGTTTTCTATGACCGCAGGTCGCACTGGTTTCGTCGGCCCCAGTACGTGGAACATTCGCGGTAATGTTGTTGCCGACAGGATTAACTTCAGTGTCGAGCGCTTGGATGTCTCGTCTTATATAAATGTATCACGCGGCCAGGATGTGTTTATAAATCCCGATGATTTGGAATACAGCTCGCGCAGCGGGATAGAGGCGGACACCGTCATCGCATCAAATATAACAATGCGCGACCAGACGTCGGATGCGCTGTCGGGTGGGGGCAGTGGTGCCGTTATTTTAGATGTGCGTCCGGCGGGAACTTCATATCTGCCTGATGCGATTGTAAATTCGGTAGATAACGGAGCTTTTGAAATTATTGCCGCCCCGGATGATGAAAGCGGCAAGACCGTTGACTGCAAAGCGGTTATCGCCGAACTAGACGGTGTTTATAATCAGCACAGCCTGTCGCAATACATAATATGCCAGTATGTTTTCTGGCAGCGCTTAGAACAAAGAATAGATATACTCCAATGCCTTCAGGACGGTCGCGATGGCTGTATTTAAAACAAGAATTTTTTCAGACAATTCATCAGGTGCCGGTTTGACGGAGGCTTTGCTGGCGATGGCGATTGTGGCGATTGCCGCACCGTTTGTCTATAATCAGGTAATAGCCGCCACACGTACGGCCGCCGATATTCGCATGGCAAATGAAATTATCGCGATGCGCGGCGCTGTCTTAAATTTTGTTCGCATGCATGGTGATGCGTGGCCCGACGTTGCGCAGATACGCCTGTCACAAGAGGAATTGGCCGGCATTGGCGACGGCGTCGCGGCGGCATTTATTGATAAGTATAGTGTTTCGGGTGCAACGGTTACCGATATTTATCTGGCGTTTGATTTGCATACATCCGCATTGCGTGCGGCATCTGTTGCACGACACATTGGAATCGATGCCGCCGTTGTGGGTGATGACGGAATTGCATACGGCGCATCATGGGCCGTTACCGCCCCGGATTTTGTGGCGGGCGACCTTATATATCGCGTAACTCGCGATATAGAGGGCCAAGATACCGCCAAATATCTGCATCGCGGTACATCGGGTGAGGACGGCTTGAACGTAATGGGGCGCGATTTAAATATGGGCGGGCATAATGTATATGATATAGGGGCGGTATCTGCAAAATCCGCCAAGGTATCGGGTGCCACCGCCATGTTTGTCGAAGCACAGCAGATAATGGCCGACGCCGCATACTTTTCATCAGGCGCTAATATTGACGGGGGGGCTGCATCACTGGGGGCGCTGCGTGTGACGGGTGATATTACAGGTTTTAGAAACATCTCTGCGGCGTCCCTTAACGGGTCTGGTTATACAACATCGGGGCGTGTTATTGCGGACCGTGCAACGGTGTCGGGGGCTGTAAATGTTGCGCGTGACCTGACGCTAAAGTCTGATACCAGTCGCACAATCAGCGGCTTTGACGGAATCACGGTCAGTTCGGTTGCGGCGCCGTTTATATCGGCGGATGAAATAGTTTTTTATGATAATTTTGGTCTGACCCTATCTGGCGAGTTGTTGATGTCAACAACGGCGCCGCTGCGCATAGGGTCATGGACATTCCCGTCAACAACACCGCCTAAGTTTTCGCAGCTAAAACTGCAGCGTGCGGAATATCCCGCGGCGGTTAGAAAAAACGAGTTCGCACCGATAATTCGGCGCGGTTGGATGGATGGATATGCAAAGAATGAAATCACGCCAAACAATTTTTAACACTTCGTCCGAAAGTGGCGGAACATTGGTTGAACTGATGCTAAGCGTTGCATTGGCGATGATTGTCATACCTTTTATATTCAGATATCACCAACGTGCGGTTCGTCGTGCGGAAAACATTGCCATCACCCGCCAGATGGCCGGGGTTCAGTCTGCGCTGGAACGATATATCGCCGAACATCGCGATGAACTGCTGGCGCCTGTTGGAAAAAACATAACCCGGGTGTCTTTGGCCCAGTTGGTCCCATACGGTGTCGCCGAAGATTTAGTTCAGGCCCGTGGCGAAGAATATCAGTTGCGTGTGTTAAAATCATCCGATGCCAATCGTCGTGCCACACTGCAAGGCATAATAGTTTTGACTGATAAAGATATCAGCCCCCTGCGCACGCGTGAGATTGTAAATATCGCCGGCGACCGTGTTGGATTTATGGACAACGGCCGTGCATACGGTGCCTTTGGGGCGTGGCGTACGGCCGCGGTTGATTTGGGCGTATCAGGTGACGGCGGAATTGTGGAAACAACGGCACCATTGCGCGATAATGCTAAATATCTGTGGCGTGTGCCTTCGAATGATGCCGCGGATGCGACGATGCTATCCGCGCTCAGCCTGGGGGGGCATGACATAGTATCCGCATCTTTTTTCAACAGCCGTTCGGCCCGTTTTGATGAAATGCTATCGGTGGGTAAAATCGCCGCGGATGATGTTATATTTCAAAACAGAACATCTATTGATAAAAATCTGGCGGCGGCATCATCGACTGTATCGGGGGCGCTGTCGTCCGATGCAAAAAATATGGAAGTGGCGGGCAGATTTTCCCTGTCCGATACCGCAAAGTTTTCAAACATGGTTGTCGGCGATTTTTATGTTACAAATATGACTCTGGCCGGGTTAAGTGTTACGGATACGGAAAAAGTATCTATGTTAAAAATAAACCAGGCACTGGACATGACGTCGGGTCGTATTGATGCGATGTTTGTAACGGTCGGATTCGCCGGTTCCATAACACCGCGTCTGGTTGTGCGCGACCGTATCGAGGATTCTGTCAATCCTGCCTATTACTGGGATGCGGCGGCATCGGTTGCAAACTTTAACGATGTGTCGTTTGCGGAACTGGCGCGTATGGCGCCGCTGGCATTTGCGCGCGAGGGCAAAGGCACAACCGCCGCCCAGATTTTTGGTGCGGTTTCGGCAAATAAAAACGCAACAGCATCGGATTATATGAATGCGATAAAAGAAATTCAGGAAAAAGTTCGTGCGAAATATCGCGGGTTGAATTTACAATGATTTGTGGTATAAGATAAAACTATGAAAGCAACATGTGATTTTTGTAAGACGGAATACAGCTTGGAATCGGGTGTTCGCGGCCGTGTTCAGTGTGCGGTGTGCGGACATGAATGGGTAATATCACCGGCATCGCGCCGCGGTGCGTGGTTGACGTTTATTGCGGCGGCGACGGCGGCGCTGGCGGCGATTGTCTTTTCTATTGCCGTTATAACCCGGCATCAGGCACGTGCGGCTGCGGATGCGCGTCCGTTGGTTGCGACGATAACTAATATTCGTTCTGTTATTGATGCGTCCGGGGTGTCGCATTTTGTGGTGTCGGGTCGTGTTACCAACCAATCGGCAGAGATATATGGCGTGCCGGATTTGATAATAGTTTCACGCGATGACACCGGGGCGGAGATTACGCGTCAAAAGTTTATGCCGTCGGCAACATTGCTGGATTCGGGGGCATCTGTTGATTTTTCGCACACACTCTCCGCCCCCAGCGACGGTGTAAAGAAAATAACGGTAGAGCTAAAAGACCAAGCGGAGCAATGAATGATGAAACAGATTTCTGCATTGTTTTTGGGCCTTGTGCTTATCGCATCCGGTGCTGTGGCGGCAACCACATCGCCAAAGCCCGCCCCCCGTGTCAGCATCTTTTCCACCAGCACCGATTGGGAGGCTGTAACCGGCCTTATGCTGCATGAATATCGTGGTGTGTTTGAATATAAAAATAACGACAGGTTAATCGGCCGTGGATTGGTTTTATATTATCTTGACGGATTTCCATGCTATGGCCTGGGCGAGGGGGTACGTGTCTGGCTGGGGCCGCGTGGTGACCACGACGGCGACTTGCGTATTGCATGTGTTCATGCCCCGACCGAGATAAAGTTTGCATGGCGCAATGCCACCCGTGATGCAGACCAGGCCGTGACAGAGGGGATTTTAACGTGTCCGGTTAAAGGTGACCGGGAATTAACTATTGACTTGTCGCAATGTACGCGCGGCGCTGACTGGGAAAGTTACAAATAATGACAGAAATACGTGAATTCAAAGTAGAAGAGGGTGCGGCGGATGTTCGCCTTGATAAGTTTCTTGCCACCCAAATGCCACAGTTTTCAAGAAGTGAAATCCAGCGCTTTGGTGTTTTGCGCGCGGGTCGTGCGGTAAAGTTTTCCGAACGTGTTCGCACCGGTGATGTTTTTAGCGTGACAATACCCGATGCTGTCCGAACCGATGTGGCGGCGGATAATGTGTCATCTGATTTTGATTTGGATATTTTGTTCGAAGATGACGACATAATCGTCGTAAACAAGCCGCGCGGTGTTGTAATGTATCCGTCGGCGGGAAACAAAACCGGAACACTGGTTCAAAATATTTTATCATATACGCATCTGTCGGCCTTGGGTGGGGTAACGCGCCCCGGTGTTGTTCATCGTTTGGATAAGGATACCAGTGGCGTAATGGTTTTTGCAAAATCAGATGCGGCTTTTCGCGGCCTGGTCAAGATTTTCTCTGCCCATGATTTAACACGCAAATATGTGGCGTTTGTTTGGGGTGTGCCAAACTGGACCGGTGCGGACATAACTGGCAATATTGCGCGTTCTTCCCGAAATCGGCAAAAGATGAGCATGGTAAAGACCGGCGGTCGTCCGGCGCATACGGTTGTAAATGTTATGGATGTTTGGCCGCGTGTTGGTGTGTCGGCATTGCGCTGTACGTTGATGACGGGGCGCACGCATCAGATACGTGTTCATCTGTCTGCCCATGGTTTCCCTGTATTGTGTGACCCGGTATATGGTCGTGGTGCCGCGCGCCTAGGGTCGGTTAAGAATCCGGATTTGCTAGATTTTATAAAAACGCACGATGGCCAGATGCTGCACGCCGAAGTTTTAGAGTTTATTCATCCCATAACCGGTGCCCCGATGCATTTTCGTGCACCGTTGCCGGATGACATGGCAACCCTTCGCTGTCTCTTAGAAGAAACTGAATAAAACCGTGCCGCTCATTGCAATATTTTATTTGTCTGAAATTCTTTTTATGATATAATAAAATATAAAATATGGAGCGAGCAGAATGAGTCTCTTTACAAAATCTATTAGTTTTCTGGCTGTTATGGCAGTTTTACCGGCATCGTATGCTTTGACGGCGCGGCCCAGTATTATTGGCACTGCGTCATCGCGCATGCCTACAATGACGGCTGTGATTACCAATGGCGGCAATTCCATTAGCGGTTCAACAACAACATCTAGCTTGTTGGCCAATGCGGAATGCATTGATGCGTACACCGCATGTATGAAGGGTGGCGATGCCTGTGGCAGCGATTTTGAAGAATGCACGACCAAGGTTCTGTTCCATGGCAAAATGCCCCAGTGTTTATCCACACTGGCGCAGTGCAGCACGGCCGGTGTAACCAGCCTGTTTGGTACGGGGACTGTATCGGCGCTGTCTGCGGTTGCGACAAAAAACAGTTATGGTGAGGTAACAGACTACACATATCCCACAGATGGCAGTGTTCTGGGCCAGATGATTACCGGTGCGGCGATTTCGAACAAGTACGACACATCCACATGCGTTCGTCGCTATACATCCTGCCTAAAGAAAGACAGTGTCTGCGGAAATGATTTTGAGCTCTGCACAACCGACAAAGAATTTAGAAAACAGCGCGTGTTCTGCGATTCTACCCTGGCCCGCTGCCAGTCAGAGGGTTTGATTGAACTGTTCGGCAGTGCCAGCACATCCGGCACGCCGTCTGCGACATCGCGTATTGGCGAAATGATTGCAGAGGGTGCGGCCCTGGCGGCGGTTAACGCTGTATCAACCTGTTACAAGGTTGTGGACCAGTGTATCCTTAACGCCTGTGCGGCAAATCCGTACAAGTGCTTTGAAAACAGCACAAATGAAACAGTTAATTTGGTGGAGGCGATAAATACCGGCATTGCAACGGCTGAAAACACGGCCGCGTCAACAATCGCCGCCATCGCCAGCGGAATGGACATTGTAACAAAGTCCAATGTTGCGTCTTATATTAAAAATAGCTGCTTGGATACAATCGGTTCAAACAAATATTGCTATGCGACATTTATTGGCAACGGCCAAATGCCGACCTCATCTCAGTTAAAAGATGAAGATAACCAGGAAGAAATCTATGACGAAGCCTACAGCGCCCGTATGAGCAGCGCCATGAAGGCCAAGATTGCAGACCTGGTTGATAAGTTTGATACCAAGGCAAAGCAAAAGTGCACCGAAACAATCAAGACATGCGTAATGCGCGTATGTGGTTCGGGTTCTGGTGCGGCCTGCTACAGCCAGGTATTCGGCAATCGTGACAAGTCTATTAACAACAGTGCAACCTATCCGGAGCTTCAGACCGGTTGCGCCGCGGTTGTAAATACGGATGCATATTGTAAATATGCGGCGGCAAATCCGAACTCGACCGGTGGTTATACATATTCATATATAAATAATGATGCGTTTACCATTTTGTTCCCGGAATACGAAGAAGGCGGTAATGACCCCATTGGCGTAGTATCCAGCCTGAACGCTGCGCTGGCTAATAACTATAGCGATGCGGCAATCGCCACGATGAAACGCCAGTGCCAGGCGGTCGCAACCAGTTGCGTAAAATCCATGTGCGGTGCCGATTACCAGAATTGCTATCGCAACCGTACGGATGTTTACTCATCCCTGACCCAGACTGGTGACTCTTCGTTCGATAAGTCTATGAACAAAGTTGGCGGTGTTTTGGATTACACGATTGTATTGGGGCTGTGCCTGGATACAGTCAAGGGTGCATCTGTATGTGAGGAACATCTGGCGATAGAGCGCAACAAGCTGAAGCTGGCTAATAATTCCAAGGCATCCAGCTGGGGCTCGGCGGGTAACGTACGCGAGGGCTGGATTGATGCCGGCGCGGCGACCGCTGTCACCGCCAGCACAGAGCAGGTCGCTGCAACCGACGAAAACGGCAATGCACTGTGCACGTCAAAGGGTGGCACAGACCAGGGTGTCTGCTACAGCGTTGATGCCGCGGGCAATATTTACGACCAGCCTGTATATATCTCTTACACCACGTATGTGGAATCACAGGCCGCATCAACATTGTTCAAGGACCTGATTTACGACCTTGAAAAAGAAGCGCAGGCGAAGTATAACGCAAAGCTAACGAAACAGCAGAACATGTGTATGTCGTCCAACCAGGGTGGTATCATGGGCAATCGTGACATGGGCAGCACATTCCTGTGGGTAAAGCTGAAATCGAACACAGTGCCAAAGGCGTATCCGGTATCGGGCTTAAAGCCGTCACAGTTCGCCGCCAGCAATGACCTGTATGGTTCTTTCTGCCGCGTTCGCGTAACACTGCAGTCTGATGATAAAAAGATTCAGGACGTAATCGCCAAGGGTACAGATTGGGCCACGGCTTACTTTGCGGCAGGTGATACATTCACATGCGGTTCCTGGATTCCGGGCAAGGCCCTGGAGCAGTTGGCTGATGCGGTTGCAAAGGATGCACGCGCCGATGCCTCTGTTGGTGACACCCGCATGAGAAATTGGATGGCTGTACTGGGCACCGTTGGTGGCGGTGGTCTGGGTGCGGTTGCCGGTAACAAGATTGCAGACAGCAGCTTCCTGGGCGGCTTGACCGGTGGTGCAACTAAGTCCAGCCAGGAATATGCAGAATCTTGCTATAACTATGGAACGAAATATTTCCAGTTATCTGACCAGGAATCAAAATCAAGTGCTCTAACAAAGATGATTTCATCTGCACGCAAAATAAATACAAACAAAAAGGTGGATGGTGCTGACAAAGAAGCTCTAAATGAAGCGATAGAGAATTTGTTAACCGCTATGCGTACAAACGGTGGCTATACTACAGGTACCACAACCGGTACATCCGTAGCATGTAAGTTTGCTATAGGTGCCAAAGATGCTGTACGAACTACGGTTGGAAATTCCACGTTTTCTATCAAAAGTGTGAAATATACTTGTCCGTCAAATGGTAATTCTACACTGACAAATAGCACATGTACCCCAAATAAAGAAGACATAGAAATTAAAGGTACTGCATCGGTTGGTGTGTTAATGAACCATCCAGAGATTACGGAAGTTACTGTTATATATTGCCCTGAAAGTAGTGGTATAACCGAAGCAGACATTAAAAGTTACTCCTATAATGGTATAGGAACCGATGGGGCAACTGTAAATATCGTTATGGGCCAAGCTCAGACAGCAACAGCAAATGCGTCCAATAATTCCAATATTTCCGCAGCTGTAACAGCGTTGCAGACGGAATGTGGAAACTGGGATGATAAGGGTGCATCTGCCCAAAAGACCAAGTCCATATCCACCGCGATTGGTACGGGTGTTGGTGCGATTGCGGGTGGTGTGCTGGCGTACCAGGCAACCAAGAGCGTCCAGGAAAGCAAGCTGGATAAGGTTGAGCAGGCCGCATACGACGAATGGATGAACGAGGTTGGTAATCACATCCGTTGCTTTGTCGGCGGCGACGAGGTCGGCCAGTATGGTGATATCATCTCTACATCGATGGAGTAATAAACAAAATCCCGGCATTGCCGGGATTTTTTTATGCCGCGCAATATTAGCGCGGCTTTTTTTACTTATTTATCGTATCACAGTGCGCAGTGCCTGTAATGCGGCCGCGGTATATTTGACGCGTTCTTGTGCGTCATAATATGCTCCGTATGCTTCAATAAAGGCATTCGCGGTTATACGTGGACCATGGGGCCATATCGCATAACCCGTGGCCAGGTCTGTTAGCAAATGCATGCCTGTTATAGGGCGCCATTCCAATGGCAGGTTAAGCATGTCTTTGTATCCATGGGCCAATGCCGTTTTACGGCATTCTTTGATAAGCTCTTCAAGTTGCTGATTTGTTGTTATCTTTGCTGTTTTCATTTTTATTTCTTCTTTGCATTGTTCAGACGCAACTGGCCACAGGCGCTGCCGATATCGGTGCCGCGCTCGCGCCGGATGCGAGTATGTATGTTATTATTGATAAGTATGTCTTGGAAGCGATGTATCGCATTACCCGAAGGTGCCGCGAAATCGCGTTCATCAACCGCATTCCATGGTATCAGGTTTACCATGCAATTTTTCCCCCGCAGCAGCGTGGACAGTTTTTCGGCATATTCCGGTGTCGCATTGAACAACTCCGTCTCGCCGGCCGAATTTTTGCGCCCCAGCAGGATATATTCTATCATCAACTGGCGGTTATGCAGATTTGTAAAGTCATCTGCGGCGGCCAATACCTCCGCCAGTTTATATTTGTTGTTAATAGGCATTATTTGGCCGCGCAATTCATCTGTCGGTGCATGCAGTGATATAGCCAGATTAATTGGCCGCCCCCATTCAATCAGTCGGCGAATTCCGGGTACAATGCCGCATGTGGACAGCGTTATTCGGCGCCAGCCGATTCCAAGTTCTTTGTTGGCCCGCTCAATAAAATCAATAACGTTTTCCGTATTTTGCAGCGGTTCGCCCGTACCCATGATAACAATATGCGACACATCGCCATTATTTGCGTCGCCGTTGGGCCGTATGTTGGTTTTATCAGCGCGCGTCCGACGCAGCTCCCACTGTGCACACAGCACCTGGGCGAATATTTCATTCGCGGTCAAATTACGCTTTAGCCCCAGCAGCGTACTGGCGCAAAAGCGGCATCCCATTGCGCATCCTGCCTGGGAACTGACACAGACGCTGTTGCCGTATGTTGTTCGCATAAGAACACATTCAATTTGTTCGCCATCGCCCAGCTCCAACAGAAATTTGGTTGTTTCACCATCAGAGGAATCCAACCGTTGCACAATTTTTACCGGCAGTGTCTGCGCCGATGCGTCCAAATCATGGCGTAATGTTTCCGGCAGGTTTTTCATCGATGCAAAATCAGGTGCCCCGCGTGACAGCCATTCGCGGATTTGCGCGCCGCGGAACTTAGGCAGCCCGCGCGCGGTGACAAAGTCCGATAATTCGGCATCGGTTAAATTGAATAAATGGGGTTTCATAGTTTATACCTGTCGTCGTTGATTACGATTACCGCCTTGCGGCGCAGTTGCTTAAGCTGCTGGTCTGCGATAAACATCGCCTGTTTAAACATCGCGTTTTGCTTTATGATTTTGTCCAGGTCGCCATATTCTTTTGTTTTTTTAGTATCACATACCAACAGTACGGAATTATCCGCGCGCGGCGACCATGTCAGCTTAGGCAGCGTTGCCACGCGTTCGCGAATGTCGGCTGATAATTCGTATTGGGCTGCTGTAAATTTCTGGGGTGCTCCACCCAGCTTGGATGCAATTTCCATTGCATCGTCACAGTTCTTGGGCTTGGTTAGTTTTTTTGCAACATCTTCTGGAATATCAACCAGACGCACAATTGTCATTTCAATCGGCAGACCATGCTCCCGCGCCAGGCTGGCACGCTCTGCGGCAATGTCTTCGGCGGATGCGCTAATTGTTGGTAAAACAGTGCGTGCAACCACTATCTGCCATGCGATGTCCGCACGTGCGGCGTTCATAGCCATTGCGCGCTCTGATGCGGACAAATCACCAAGATTCATGCGCTTTAGCTCTTTCTTTACATCTTCGTCCGAAGGCACGGCGTTAAAGTTCTGGGCATAGCTTAGCTTTACATTATCATCGATAATGTTCTGCAGTGCGATGCGTCGGTTATCCGTGGCGGTGTTACCCTGGCGCGCCATTAGTTTAACACGTGCCGTTATGTCGGTGTCTGTAATCGGAACACCACCCACAGACGCCACCACAGATGCAGCGTATGCCGGCCCCGCCGCAATCAGTAATACTGCCACGTACAGATTTTTTAGCATTTTCTTCCTCTCTTCTTTTCTTAATATTGTTGACCGTCAATACTCATCCCAAAGCGGAATTGGAATGTTGTGGTACCGACATAGTCATCCTTGATAGAATTGTCGCGCCGATACTGTGCCGACATGTAATAGCATGGGTGCGTATAGAATATACCACCTGTATGGCTGTGGAAGGCGCGCTCTGTTAAATTATAAATGCCGTTCCATTGAATTGCCCAGCGCTCAGACAGTTTTACCCCCGCGCCAACCATTGCTTCGTTTATATCATCGCCCAGTGTTTGTGCATCAATAAAGCGCTGGGACCAAATATGACCCATGGAAAGATATGTCCCCGGTGTGCCAATTCTGCCCGATGTTTCAATATGGCGCAAAGAGAAATCCGTTCTGTCAATACGAAAGCGCGATGACACGTCAAGCCATTTCATATTGTTATAACCGACCCGGCCCACATAGTCGGATGCGCCGTTGTGGAATCCGCTGTTTGGGTCGGTATCCGCGCGATTGTTGAAATCGTATGTCTGCCCCAGGAATACTTCAAACGTATTACCGTTGATATTGTTAAAGGCAGCCCAGCGAACACCATAATCGGCATACGTTCCATTTTCCCACAGGTCCAGACCAGAAAAACGCTTGTCAGAGAATAATGTCAAATCAGATAAGAACGCACCGGCAGAATCGTTATTAAGTGCAAACTGATCCTTGGATGTGTGGGTCATTGCGGTAATTCTGGCACGCGGTTCCAGCACCTGGGTCCATTCGGCCGCCGGCTTGTATAGCGGCAGGGCCCATTCCAAATAACCACTGGGCAGGAATCTGTTCTTTAAACCGGTAAAGGTTTCGCCGTCTATCATGTCGGCATGGTCAAAATTATAAACGTCATATCTTGCGGCCATACTGGCGGTAATGCGATTGCCACCCCACAGTGTCCACGGTGACGTTATTCGCGCATCGCCGATTACGCGCTGTGATGCGGTGCCGGAACCCGATATGCCCAATACGTCCGCACCAAATGTCAGATATGTTTCCCTGTAAATTGGTGCGGTTTGATATACGCCGCGAATGTTTGGCAATATATCACCCGATGGTGTGGAATAGCGACCGCCCGTACTGCGCAGTTCCTGAAATACATGCGCATCGGCAACAACGTATCCTGATTGCCCGAACAGTTCCAGGCGCCCACCGGAATCCAAATAAGGCTGCGAATTATAAAAGCCATATTTCTGTAGATATGTTTTATCTGATGTGCGTTCTAAAAATATTGTGGCGCGTGCATATTCGCCCAGTTCGATTACATCGTTATTAAAAATGTGCCAGCGGTTTTCACCGTCTTTGTTACGCGTAAAAGAACCGCGTGTACGGTATTGTGAATGTTCCGCGTTCAGGCGATGCTCCAGCTTGAACAGGGGGTTTTCCTGGGTTAAATATGCCAGTGTGAATGTCAAATCCTGGGTCTGGGACAGATAAACATAGAAAGGAATGTTTATCATCGTACCCATTTTATTTGTGGATTCGAAATCAGGCATTAAAAAACCAGTCTTATGTTTTACACCCGGGTCCGGAATTTCGAATATAGGGAACCACAATGCCGGCACACCATATACCCAAAATACAGGATTATAAAATCGCAGCATTCGTGTCGCCATATTATGACGCACCGTTGTTGCGGATATTGTCCATGCATCGCCGTATGGGTCGCATCCGTCGCATGCGGTAAAGGTTGCATCGTGCGCCACGGTAAAATCCCCATCACGCGTAATGCTTTCCGCATCCAGATATACATGCCGCCCCAGCCATATTTTAATATCGTCGCCGGCCAAGGCATCACCGTCCTTGGATATATAGGAATCGCGCAGGGTCATGCGCTGGCCCGATTGGTTAATAATTTCTGTCTGGCCTGATGTCTGTATAGATTCCGATTTAATATCGTATTCTATTTTATCTGCGATAATTGTTTTAGGTTCCGACATATCAACCGGTGCCGCATTTGCAGCAACGCAAGCCATTGATGAAAAAATCAGGGGATATATCTTTTTCATTTTCTATACAAAGCGAATACTATTCCCCCCAATACTGTGAATATCGCCACCCCCAACAGTGCAAACTGTGTCACGCTGGATACCATGTTGGATGCAGACATAAAGGCCGCCATAACCACCGCCATGGATGCAACCGCAATTGCGGGGGCAAAGCTGGCGCGGCGCCGCAACAGCGATGAACGCAACAGTATAAGCGTACATAGCGCCGCCAGCACCAGATTCATAATCGGCCCATAAATGCGTGAGCACAATTCGGACAGCACGGCCTTATGCTGCTTTGCGCTGGGCGCGTCAAAGAGTGTTTTTATCAACTGTGACGTGGGTACGCGGCGTACGCGGAATGTTCCGCTCATCCCCTTGTCGGCAACGTTTAAGTCCATGTCAAAACTCTCGAATGTGCCGACAGTGGTCGCGCCGCCCGACGACATCAGGGAACCGTTTGTCATAACGATAGATAGCCCGCGCATTGTCGAGATCAGTTTTCCCTTCTCTGCAAATATGGTTATCTGATTTTCCGTATCGCGCGTATCAGACAGCATTACCTGTGACAGGTCATGGCCCGAGACTTTGTCCACATACACAACAAGCCCGTTTGACATTTCTGTAAATGCAGATTCTTGCAGTTTCATATGTGCCAGGCCATATCGCAGGTTCCACTGTGTGTCATAAAAAGTTCCCTGTGATGCCGGTACAATCCAAAGGTTTAAAATAAAATGCATCACCGTCAGCAGCGTCGCCAGAATCAGTGCCGGTCGTGCGATTTGCCGCGGGGACAGTGTGGATGCAGCCATAACGGTGATTTCATTATCGGAAATCATTTTGTTATAAACAAATATTATGGCTATAAAAGTAACGAACGGCACAATAATCGATATGATAAAGGGCACCATTAGCATCGTCAGCCCCAGAAAGTTCGTCAACTGTATCCCGTAGTTAAGCAGGAATTTCATCATTGACATAATCTGCACCATCCATGCCAGCCCCGTTAAAACCAGCAGCAGCATTATGAATATCATCGTTAATTGGCGCAAAAAATATCTGTTTATAATTTTCATCAGGGTAAGTATAAAGCTCAAAAGGTTAAGCGTCAAATTTTTCTTGCAATTTTACGATTCGTAAATCATAATGAACGTGTTCTTAAAAGTTTTTTTAAGGGCGGGGTTGAAAGACCCCGCTCTTATCATAAAGGCATCATAAAACAACATAAGGAGAAAACGCATGTCTTTTGTTTCAATGCCGCGCCAGGATTTGCTGTTAGCGATTGACTCGTTGGCCCAGGAAAAGCTGATTGACCGCGAGATTGTAATAGAATCGCTGGAGGCTGCAATTGCTAAAATAGCCAAGCATAAGTATGGTGAAGAGTTTAATATTGTTGCCAGTATTGACCGCAAAAACGGTGCTATTTATGTAAAGCGCTTGTTTGAGGTTATTGAATCCCCGGCGGCGATGGGCGAAGAATATGATGCCGGCACTATGCTGACCGTGGCCCAGGCTAAAAAGTATGCAAAAAATCCGAAAGTTGGTGACATTGTCGAAGACCCCCTGCCGGAGCCGGAATTCGGTCGTATGGCGTTCCAGACCGCTAAGCAGATTATGACGGCCCGCGTACGTGATGCGGAAAAGGGGCGCCAGTATGAAGAATTCAAAGACAACATCGGTGATATCGTATCTGGTGTGGTAAAGCGCATTGAATTTGGCAACGTCTTTGTTGACATCAACGGCAAGGCCGAAGGTTATATCAAGGGAACAGAACTGATTCCGGGCGAACGCCTTAGCGTGGGTGACCGCGTACGCGCGCTGATTATGGATGTTGCGCGTTCAAATTCCGGCCCCCAGATTTTCCTGACCCGTACCCATCCGATGTTTATGGAAAAACTGTTCGTTCAGGAAGTTCCGGAAATATACGAAGGCGTTATCAAAATTAAATCTGTATCACGTGCACCGGGCTCTCACGCTAAAATCGCGGTTGAAACCCAGGACCCGTCCATCGACGCGGTCGGCATGACAGTTGGTATCAAAGGTACCCGTATTCAGCCGGTTATCAACGAATGCCACGGTGAAAAAATCGACGTTATATTGTATTCGGACGACCCGGCGGTATTTATCGTTAACGCGATGCAGCCGGCCAAGGTAGCAAAGATTATCGTTGACGAAGACACACGTACTGCCGCCGTTGTCGTAACCGAAGACCAGCAGTCACTTGCAATCGGTCGTCGCGGTCAGAACGTTCGTCTGGCGTCCCAGTTAACTGGCTGGAACATTGACGTCATGAACGAGGCCCAAGAGCAGGAACGTCGCGCCAAAGAGTTTAAAGAAAAGACAGAACTGTTTATAAAGGGGCTGGATGTTGATGAAATGATTGCGCACCTGCTGATTACAGAAGGTTTCCGCACAATCGAAGAAATTGCGTTCGTTGATAAAAGCGAACTGGAATCGATAGAGGGCTTTAACGCTGAACTGGCGTCCGAATTGCAGAACCGTGCAAAGGCGTATCTGGACAAGATAGAGAAAGACTATATCGATGCCGGTCACGGTTTGGGCATGTCGGATGACCTGCTAAACTTTGACTTTATCAAGCGTCCTGTTATCATGAAACTGGGCGAGAACGGTGTAAAATCTCTGTCTGATTTGGCGGACTTGGCGTCGGATGAACTGGTTGAAATCCTGGGCGAAGACATGATGAGCTCACGCCTGGCTGCCCGCGTTATTATGAAGGCGCGTGAAATCGCATACGATATCAAGCAGGACGAAGAATAAAAAACAAACAGCCGGTTACCCGGACACGACAAAACAAACGAGGATAAGTTTATGGCAACATTAACACTTGGAAAATCTGTAACAATAGACGCCGTGCAAAGCAAAAAGGGCGATGCCGTTTTTGTAGAGCGCCGTCGTCGCGTCGTGGCGCCGGGTACCCGCGAACTGCGCGAGGAACCGTCTGCACCGGCCCCGGCGCGAAATGCGGCGGATGAAAAGCTGCGCGCAGTCCTAGAGGCGGCGCGTGCCCGCGAAGAGGAGCGTCGTGCCCGCGAAGCGGTAGAGGCCGCCGCGGCCGCCGCCCGTGCCGCCGAGATAGAGCGTGAAACCCGCGAGTATGAGCAGGTAAAAGAGCAGCTTGCCGCGCGTGAAAGCGCCGCCGCAGATGCCGCCGAAGAAAAAGCGGCACCTGAAAAGCCAAAGGCTGCCGCGCCCCAGAAAACATTTACTCAGGCCGCGCCGCGTGGTCCGCGCGCTGGTGACGAAGAAGAAAGCACATCCCGCGGCTCGGGGCGTAACAACCACAATAAAAAAGATTTCAAAAAAGGTGGCAAGATATCGTTGCACGATATTGTTATCGGTGGCGGCGACGATGATGATGAAATCGCACTGCGCGGTGCAAACCGCCGCCGGTCCGAGGCATCGCTGAAGCGTTTCCGCGAAAAAGCGCGTGCAATGTTTACCGCCCCGCAAAAGGTCGCGCATGAGGTTGTTCTGGGCGATACAATTACGGTCAAAGACCTGGCCGCGGCAATGGCGGAAAAGGTCGGAAACGTTGTTAAAAAGTTAATGGAAATGGGCATGATGGCATCCCAGAACCAGTCGATTGACGCGGATACCGCGGAACTGGTTGCGGCGGAATTCGGTGCGACGGTAAAGCGCGTTGATGTAAAGCCGTATGCCGATATTTTGGAGCGCGCGCCCAATCCTGAAAACCTGACGCCGCGCGCACCGGTTGTAACGGTTGTTGGGCACGTTGACCATGGTAAAACATCGCTGTTGGATGCGTTCCGTAATGCGAACGTCGCCGCGCGCGAGGCCGGCGGCATAACCCAGCATGTTTCCGCGTACGAGGTTAAATCGAAATCAGGTGCGATGATAACATTCCTGGACACGCCGGGTCATGAAACATTTACGGCCATGCGTGCCCGCGGTGCCCAGATGGCGGATATTGTTGTTCTGGTTGTTGCGGCCAATGATTCAATCATGCCCCAAACGATAGAGGCTATAAATCACATCCGCGCGGCCAAGGTTCCGTTTATTGTCGCTATCAATAAAATTGACCTGCCGGAGGCAAATCCGACCCGCGTAAAGACCGACCTGCTTCAGCAGGAGGTCCAAGTAGAAGACATGGGCGGCGATATTCAGTGTGTTGAAATATCCGCGACCAAGAAAATAGGTTTAGACAAGCTTGAAGACGCCATATTGCTTCAGGCAGAAATGATGGAATTAAAAGCCGATGCGGACATGCCGGCCGTTGCATACGTGGTAGAGGCGAAAATGGAAAAAGGCCTGGGCTCGGTCGCGACTGTCCTGATGCGCCAGGGTACATTAAAAGTTGGCGATGTATTCGTTGTTGGTGAAACATTCGGGCGCGTTCGTGGTCTGATTAACTCGGCCGGTGTGCGTGTGAAATCTGTTAAACCGGGCCAGCCGGTCGTGGTTTTGGGTCTGGATGCGGTGCCGAACGCTGGTGATGAACTGCGCGTAATGGAAACCGACGCCCAAGCGCGCGAGGTTGCCGCCTATCGCATACAAAAAGCCAAAGACAAGGCGAACGCGATAAAGCGCTCTTCGTTAGAAGAATTGTTTGCAAAGCGCGATGAAAATAAAAAGCTGACGTTGCCGGTGATTTTGCGTGCCGACGTTCAAGGGTCTGTTGAGGCGATAACCGACATGCTAAAAGACATTAACACGGACAAGGCCGCGGTTGAAATCCTGTCGGCGGGTGTTGGTCAGATAACAGAGGGAGACATCCGCCTGGCCACGGCCAGTGGCGCCGTAATAATCGCGTTTAACGTCCGCGCAGATGCGGCCGTACGTGACATGGCGCGCGCGGGTAATGTTGATATCCGTTATCACAGTGTTGTCTACCGCATCACGGACGAGCTAAAAGAAATCCTGTCGGGTAAACTGGCCCCCGAACGCCGCGAGAACTTTATAGGCTATGCCGATGTTATCGCACTGTTTACCGTGGGCAAGGGCGTACGCGTTGCCGGCTGCCGCATGTCAGAGGGCACCATAAAGAAAGACGCGTTTGTTCGCCTGCTGCGCAACAATGTTGTTATCTACGATGGCAAGATTGGCGAACTGCGCCGTGAAAAGAACGAGGTAAAGGAAGTATCCGGCGGTGTAGAATTTGGTATGTCGTTTGATAAATACAACGACCTGAAAGAGGGCGACCGCGTAGAATGTTATGAGGTCGAAGAAGTTCGCGCCAAACTCTAAGATTGTAAAATCAGAAAACAAAACGCCCCGCCCGGGGCGTTTTTCTTCATAATATTTTCCTATGGAATTTGGATTCTAAATGGGATATAATTACTATTGTAATAAGGAGACTTATTATGCGGAATTAGTAACTCCGCTCAATACCCGCTTGTATGTGCGTGAAACATACCAGCTCTGTTAATGGGCTGGATGGTGATGAATAATCAATAAATCACTTGCATGGTATTGTGCAGTTACTAGCTCCAGCCCCGCTATGTCTTTTTCAGCGGGCTTTTATATTTTTAACGGTTGATTTTTACCGCCGTTGGAATATAATAAATGCATAATTCGTAACCCCTTGTTACGGTGCGAGGCTTAAGAACCTTAACACACAAGGTGCGCCTGAAACAGGCGCAGGCGCAAACTTCAACCCCTATGGTTGGAGGCCGACATCATATATTGAAAGTGTCGGGCAATACCTTGTGATTGTTCTTAACCTCCAGCCACTTGAATTTATTCCGGTGGTTTTTTGTTTAACAAACAAGGGGGAGGGAATAATGACACCTGCAAGCCTATGGCGTGCGATTGATAAAATTGCCGAACAAAACGGAAAAAGTCCGTGTGGGCTGGCCCGTATTTCAAAACTAAATCAAACAACATTTAACCCCAGCAAACGGGTATATCCCGATGGGCGGGTTCGCTGGCCTAAATTGGAAACAATTGACAAGGTATGCCGGGCAACGAATACGTCAATGCTTAAATTTATGTATATTGTTGCAGAATGTGAAAAATAAAAAAACATCCCGCCACATGGCGGGGATTTTTTATTCTGATTTTTCCGGCTTGTCACGGAAATCCATCATTGCGGTAAAGGTTGCCTCTGCTACCTTTTTACCGCCAACCATGGCAATACCATGGAATTTAAACATGCGCATTTTGGACATAACCAGTTCCACATGCAACTCCAAAACATCGCCCGGCAATACCATGTGGGAAAACTTAATCTTTTCCATTGTGGTAAAGTACCCCAGCGCACTGCCGTCTGTATAGCCCAGGCGCGACAGCGCGATAAAGCACGCCGTCTGGGCCAGTGCCTCTATCTGTAATACGCCCGGCATAATCGGCTTGCCCGGGAAATGGCCCGCACACCAGAATTCATCATCACGGACATAGTGAATGCCCACGCCGCTGTTTTCATTGTATTCGCGAATTTCATCAACCAGGCGCATGTCCCCGCGATGCGGAATAACCTGTTCTATTTCTTTGGCCCCTAACATCTTTCCTTACCTCTCTTATTTCGTTGTTTTTGCCATGCGGCGCAATATGGCATAATGCCGCATGAATTCAGTCCCGGGGCCGGCCGGATAACCCATGTGCCGCGCGCCGTCCGGAACATCGCGGAAAACGCCGCTGTTTGCACCAACCTCTGCGTCGTTTCCTATCTTTACCCCGTTTGCAATACCAACATGCCCGCCCAGCAAAGCACGGTCACCAACAACCGTTCCCCCGGCCAGGCCCACACCCGATGCCAAAAAGCATTCGGACCCAACAACAACACCGTGTGCAATCTGGCACAGGTTGTCTATTTTTGTTCCGTCACCGATACGGGTGTCGGTCATTGCGCCCCGGTCAATGCATGTGTTTGCACCAACAGAAACACGGTCACCTAAAACCACGCGACCCGTGTGCGGGATAAATACGTTGTGGCCGTCCTGGCGGGTATAGCCAAAGCCGTCCTTGCCTATTACGGCGCCGGCGTTTATTACGCAATCGGCCCCGATTGTTGCATTTTCAATATGTGCGCCTGTCTGCACTATGGTGCCGCGTCCAATCGTTACATTTGGTCCGATATAGGCGCCCGGGAAAATCTTTACATCCGGCTCTATTACCGCGCCGCGCTCTATCGTGGCAAACTGGCCCACATAGACAGTTTTCTTTTCGCGGAAAAATACGCCGCGTGCAACGGATGCACGACGACTGATGCCAAAGCGTGGCGGCTGCTTATAAATCTCGCCCAGAATTTTTACAATATTGCCGCGCGGGCTATCCGTGACCAGCAGTGTTGCACCCGCCGGCGCATCCTTTATCTGCTCCGGCTGCAGCAGGATTACAGACGCGCGCGTGTTGCGCAGTACCTCTATGGGTAAGATTTTAAAGGCCGCACTGTTCTGTTCTGTGGAATAAAAGGCCAGTTGGCCCGGTTTTGCATCCGCAATCGGTGCCACGCCCCCAATTACCGTATCGGCCGACCCCTGCAGACGCAGACCGAATTTTTCCGCCAATTCACCCGCAGTTGTTTTTACAGCCCGCGGCATCATCAAAGATTTAATAACATTTAACATGCCGCGATTATAGCGATAAAAAAAGAAATTAAAAGAAAATTCGTAACTCCGGCCAATACGGCCCGGCAAAGCGGTAGAAAGATTTGACTTTAACCTCGTAAATTTTTATGATAAAATCTAAGGAAAGCGAGAGAAAATGAAATCCTTTACTCATGTTTTAGTAGCGGCGCTGATAATGGCGCCATGCGCCGGTATCGCGGCGGCACCTTTGTCCGGCACGGTGGGCAGTAATTTAACCGCCTATAATCCCAACGGCGGGGCTATAAATAATAATGAGTGGAATTCCATGATGAACAGCCGCAGCGGGACCGGCACGGCCGCAACGGCGGATTTTGGAAACTGTAATTCTGTGATTTTACGCTGTGCGTCGCCAAAGTGTGCAAATGGCGGCTGCACATCAATTGATGTGGCGACGCCAATTGTTGCCGGATGCGTGGCATCAAACGCGGCGTGTAAGCAATATGGCGATGACCTGACCCAGTATATTGCGGCCCAGTTGGTTGCAAACTCTACGGCAAAGGCGAATGCCCAAATGGCGGCCGCCGCCGATGCTGCGGCCCAACAGTCGGCTGCACAAATGCAACAGATGCAGGCCCAGATGCAGCAAATGCAGCAGGAAATGGCCAGCCAGAACGCCCAGCAGATTGCCCAGTTGCAATCCGCCCTGGAGCAGCAGCAGCGTGAAGCCGAGGCCGCCCGTGCCGAGGCACAGGCCGCGGCATCCGCCGCCGCATCGGCCGGCGCGACACAAAGTGCGCCCGCACCTACGGGTGGGACGTCTGATGCCTCTGCCACAACTACGACCGTGATGGAGGGCCTGACAGAGGCACAGCGCATTGCCGCCAATGCCGGTGTATCCGCCGATATCTTAGCGCGCGAGCAAGTAGCCGGCCAGATAATGTCATCGCTGGAAAACGCACAACAAAATTTGAACAAGGCCAAGGCCGCGATGCAGGCCGCATTTAGCTATGCGGGATGTACCACATCGGGTGATAATTGCGTCGGCCCAAAGCGTGTGTCGGTCTTTCGTCAAAAGGCGATGGAATTTTTCGACCCATACGATGCTGTTTTAGATGAGCTCTACGATGCGCTGATTACCGCCCAGTCTGTCGGTGTTGATATAACAGATATTTATATGATGCTTAACGGCAGTTGTAATGTTTGGGGTGAATATCTGTGTTATGGCGGCCAGACAACTAATTATGTTCCCCGTACGTCAAAAGATGCAAACGGAAACACTGTCCAGCTAAAAGATAATAATGGGAATCCTATTTTTGACAGCGTTTCTGGGTGGGCAACTTATACTGAAACAACATGCGGCACAGATGGAAAATCAAAAAGTGGTGGTGCCGCACGTGGTGGAATGGCGTGTCAAATAGGTGCGGTTATCCCACCCGAAGATTCTGTTGCATGTACCCTGAACCGCACGCTTACCGATATGGAGGAGGTTCAGCGCAACTTCCTGTTTGCGGATGCCGGCGACCTGGATGAGCATGTGCGTATAGGATGTGCGTCGTCTGCGTTGGAAAGCTCTAATCTGTTCCGAAACCGCAAAAAGCAGGCGTCAATAGATATTGAAACACTAGAGCGTATAATTTCCCAAGATGCGCCGGCAATGTTTGGTTCAAACAAATTTGGTACATCTATGGACCCGCGGATTGACGGACCAAAGTATTGTGCGGTTAACTCGACCAGTTATATGGATTTGCAAAAAGCGGCATCGCTGAAAAAACTGCCCAGCCGTATATGCGTAAGTGACAAATCACTGGCGACAACATTTACAACAAATGGTGCGGTGTCTGCTGCTGACTATGACGCAGCTGTCACACACTATTCTGCGAACGAGACACAAGCGAATATGTTTGCGGACCCGAACTATCAAAACGCGTCTGATTGTTCAACACACGGGGGCACCCCTCAATATAACACTGATAACTCTTATAAGCAGTGTGATTGTAGCGGGACGCGGCATTGGGTTAAAGGCAATTGTGTACTGATAAATGAAAATGAAAAAAAATGATTTTAAAAAGCTAATAAAAGGCCAAGGGCTATTGGTTGCTGCGATATGTGGTATCTTGGTTGCGGGGCCGGTCCGCGCGGCGGGCGATGGCTGCGAGGATGAAAAGAACGACCGTATAACGCCGGAGCTGGCGCTGTGCAGTGTGCATGCTTATAACATAGGCAGCTCGTCTAATCCTATGGGTGCAGACAAGCAGCTAATGAAGGAAATAATAGCCCTGAAAACGACGGTTATCACCCAACAGATGAACAAGCAATACGAATACATGGAGGCCATGATTCGTCGCTTTAAGACACAACTGGAAAAGGCCGTCCTTACTACCAAGCTGCAGGCGGCGGGTGCCACGCCCACATCCGGCAGTGGTACAACAGCCGGCGGGGGCTCTTATGGTGGGGCATCTGGCAATATGATGGGCGGGGTCGCGAACAATGGTCTGGCTACGGCCGAAGATTGTATGAATACATACGCATCTACCGCCGATGTGATGCAGTGCCTGCTGCGTAATGTATCAAAGATACAGACCGCGGTTGCGGCGGGCGACCTGGGCACGGCCCGGCGCCAGTTGGCCACCGACCGCGCGACATTGAATTCTTTTAATCGTATGTCAATTACCGCCGCATCCGGCCAGCAAGGCGCCGCGCCAAACGTCCCGTGCCAGAATGCCCTGGCGGCGGACCAAACATGCGCCCGTGCGGTTCGCTCTGGCAGTCGCCGTGAAGACCTGACCACATGTCTGGGGCAGATGCGCGCCTGCATAATCGCTAATTCCGAAGCGTTACAGAACGCAAACCGTCAACAGACACGTATTTAAAAAATACCACTGGACAAACCGGAAAAAATACTTTAATATGCATCTCGCTTAAGTGTATGGATGTTTAGCTCAGTTGATTAGAGCATCTCGTTTACACCGAGAGGGTCGGGGGTTTGAGTCCCTCAACATCCACCAAGATTTTCCGCCCATACGGGCGGTTTTTTTATGGAGAAGATACATAAAAGGATACAGCACTATGAAAAAAGACTGGAAAAAAGAAGCAAAAGAAATTTTGGAAATATTGGCGTACACTGCGGTTAGCGCATTTGTGGTTTTTCATGTAAACTATAGCTGCTCACGCAAGCCGGACACGCAGCCGACAGACGATACGGCCAAGGTAAAGGCGGCCAGTGTTGCCGCGGATACAATTACCGCCCGCAATTCGTTGGTTCGCAATATCAGTGGCAAGGTTCGCTAAAATATTGTAAAATACTCGGCGTATATAAATCGGAAAGGAGAAAGCTATGAAACAATTCGCAACATTTGCGCTGATGGCGGCATTTTTGGCCGGCTGTACGACAACCAATCCCTATACGGGTCAGTCACAGACGTCCAAGGCCGTATGGGGCACCGCAATCGGTACGGCCGTTGGTGCCGGAACGGGTGCGCTGGTTGCCGGCAACAGTGGCAAGGGTGCCCTGGTTGGGGCCTTGGCTGGTGCGGCCGTTGGTGGTGGCGTTGGCTACTATCTGGATGTCCAGGAGGCGGAACTGCGTGCAGAGTTGGCATCGACCGGTGTTGGCGTTGTTCGCGATAATGACAGCATTCGTCTGATTATGCCGGGTAATATCACATTTAAGACCGATTCTGCGGATATCAATGCAAACTTTTATGCGACATTGAATTCCGTGGCAAAGGTTTTGAATAAATACAGCAATTCAACCGTAATGGTGTCCGGCTATACCGACAGCACCGGCAGCGCGGAATATAACCAGAGCCTGTCACGCAATCGTGCGGCGGCCGTTGCGGCATATCTCCAGGGCCAGGGTGTCGCGGCCAAACGATTCGAAATAATCGGTATGGGCTCTTCCAATCCGATTGCATCCAACGCTGATGCGGCGGGCCGCGCCCAGAATCGTCGCGTGGAAATCAAGATTATTCCGAATAAATAATCCGAATAAAAAAATCCCCCGATTGGGGGATTTTTATTTGCGGGATTTATATGCCAACAAAGAAAACGCCGCATTCATCAGGCGACGCGTCACCTCTTCGGGAAATACCTCTTTCCCGATTTCACAGCGCTTATATTGCTCCTTTGGCATGCGTAGTAATGACGCCGCCTCTGGCGTCGTTATGCGCAGGAATTTCCGCGCCAAGCGCATTGCGTTGCCATAGTATCTTGCATCAATCAGTGTCATTGTTTTTTCCTCCATGGGTTTTTAGTTATTAAAAACACCGCCGTGATGAAGGGCGGTTGGAGGTTAGAAACTATAATAACAATAGTGCCGTTTATTTAGATATATCACAGCCCTCCAACCGGTTGTGGAGCTTAAATGTTATTAGAGGTTTCTACACCTCACACCGGGTATCACCCGATGCGGTATGAATTATATCAGACGTGGTAAGATATGCAAACAAAAAACGCCCCGTTCGGGGCGTTGGTTCTTTACGGGCACTGGGCCAGCTGATTTAACACATTTTGCACATCATTATTGATAGAGACGGTAATTTCACGCTGCAGACCGTCTATATATGTATAATCAAACTTCGATTCGGCAAATTCCGGGGCCGCCGCGTATGCATCGCGGAACGGGGCCAGCATGGCCGTAAACCATTGCCGCCCGCGGCACAGGCATCCGTTACGAACGTCGGCCGCAACCGCCGCGGTTGCGGTATTGGGATATTTTGTATCAAACTCTGCGTCCGTCATCATCAGACAGCGGTTCCCCAGACCGTAAAAGTTCGCATCATCGGCCAAGAATTTATAAACCAGACCATCGGACGCACCGGCTTTCTTTAATGAATATGCCATTCCGTCGGTGCAGCATGCCTGGGCCGAACGCATCAGCATTTTATATCTGTCCAACAGCGGTGCTGCCGTCGGGTCGGATGCCTTGATTTCCTTGTTGCACTTGGCCTTGGCGATAAATGCATCCAGCAATTCCGGGCGCAGTTTTGTGCTGCGCGGGGCGACTGTCTCGCGAACCATGGGCTTGCGCCGCCATATTTCGCATTCTGTTTCCGAATCGAACGGACAGCTGTCACCCGCCCCAAAGGCAATGGCGACAACTTCTGTCATATCTTGGGCCACGTATTCAGGGCGCGGCGCCGGAATTGCCGGTGTGTCAACATTGTTAACGACCAATGTGTCCGTCCACAGATTCTCTGCCGGCTTGTTCGGCATTAGTAATTCTTCGACACGTGCGCGTGTCGCGGCCGCATCGCTCATGTTTTGGTTATATAGCGCCACCGCGTCAATCGATTCGGTTTCTTCTATAACCGCGGGCGGTGTCCCATACCGGGCCATAACCGATTCGGCTGGGCTGTCTATCTCGCGCAGGTAAATCTCCGGCGCTGGCTCCAGATACCAATCCGAAAAGTCTTTCTTTTTATAATTAACAATAGAATCGTCCCAAATAGGCACGCCGTCGCGCCAATCTACGGTTTTATCAAAGCCACGCGTCTTGTAATCGCCATTTGTCCCGTCATACAGGGCGGGGCGGGTGTCTTCGGGCACCGGCTTTACACTTATTGTCTTTATATTACGCATCGGCACGGCGCCGGCATATATATATTGTGGCTCTGTACTATATGCGGGTACCGCCGGAACCATACGCGTGGTAGGCGCCGCCACAGGTGTTGCGACAAAAGATGTTTCTTCAACCACACCCAGTACCGTTGGCGTGCCAACATTATTAGATATCGGCGCCACGTCACAGCCCGCACCAATACATTCAGAGCCCATGGCCCCCGCGCCCGGGCACATCAGCACCAAGGACGTCAAAATAACTATTCTTCCTTTCATAATACGAATCATATCACAAACTGGGGGCTTTTTAAAATATAAAAATACCAAAAATGCGATTCGTTACCCCGATTCTGTTAAAAATTTGCATCGCCGATACCGATTCAGAATCGGTTTTTTAGGAAAACCGAATCATTTTTATCCCCAAAAAGGCATTTTCAGAAAAAAAATTAAAAAAAATCTATAGGTAAAAAAGCCCGGATTTCCGGTGGTTTTTCCTAAAAATAGGGTTTTAGATAAATTTTTTTGAAATTATTTTTGAATTAGCGCTTGACTTTTTCAGACTTTGACCGCATACTGTGCGGGCTCTCAAGTTGAGATGAAACGAAAAAAGAAATCTCAACCTCTAGGAAATTCGGCGGTTTGCAGGTAATTCTGAGAAAATCGCAACATTGTGAATAAAAGCAGCTCATCAAAAATTCAAGAAGGGATGTGCAGGCAGTTGAATTTGGAAATATCCAAACTTTGACTAAGTCAAATGTGCATATCCTAGACAGGTAGTAGGTTTACATATTAAACCTCGTTAAAAACTTGTCTTGCGAATAATTATATGTAAAGACGAACTGATATTATATGTCAGCTTTGTTTAATGCACGGGACTTAAACCACAAGTTTTTTAGAACTTGAGAGTTTGATCCTGGCTCAGAACGAACGCTGGCGGCAGGTCTTAGGCATGCAAGTCGAACGGGTGAAGCAGAGCTTGCTCTGTGGATCTAGTGGCGCACGAGTGAGTAACGCGTGGGAAACTGCCCACCACTGGGGAATAACGTTTGGAAACGAACGCTAATACCGCATACGCCGGAAACGGGAAAGATTTATCGGTGGTGGATGTGCCCGCGTTGGATTAGCTTGTTGGTGGGGTAACGGCCTACCAAGGCGATGATCCATAGCTGGTCTGAGAGGACGATCAGCCACGCTGGAACTGAGACACGGTCCAGACTCCTACGGGAGGCAGCAGCTAAGAATATTGGGCAATGGAGGAAACTCTGACCCAGCCATGCCGCGTGAATGAAGAAG
>ERZ778514.396-NODE-396-length-42300-cov-5.263605_pt1 | contig 42300 bp, 30 predicted proteins | sample MGYA00510344_ERZ778514 | MGnify/ENA primary metagenome ERZ778514 (study PRJEB29527, sample SAMN07138968) | mouse gut metagenome | material: feces | host: mouse | place: China:Nanjing | collected 2016-01-25 ...
TCCGGAACATCCCTTAAGTGGGGGTAAAGATTGCCCATCACATCAATTACCGTTTTGGCTGCTTTGGTTCTTTCCTCCCGATCCTTGATGGTTAAAAGGTAATTTACCATAATGTGAATGTTGCGTCCGTATTCGGGGAGTATCAGTTTTTTTCTTTGGGTGTTGTATTTTAATTCCTCTTCTTCCATGTCGGGTTTTTCTTGATGAATTTATAAATTCGCTTTTCGGGTAAGAAATAAATAATATGCCAATGGTTTGATTGTATTTTCTTCAGGACTGAGTATTTCTGAAGGAAAGTCATGTTGAATTTTGAGCTATAAAGCTGTTTATTGTGTCATCGGACGGCAAATATACGTTTTTTCCCTGGCATAGGATAGGGTTTATTCTTCTTGCATATATAATTTTGCAAATTTTAACAAAAGTGTGCGGGTTCCTCCTTCCGCGAAAATGACTTTGGCTTTTTTCTGTACTCCCAATCCTTCCAATGAAAGCACCTTTCCTGCTCCGAAGGTGGGATGAAAAATAAGCATACCGGGGACTACCGTACCTGAGTCGATAGCCTTTAATTTGCTGCGGTCTATCGGAGGTATATCTATGGGGGAAACAGCATTTAAGCGGATGCTTGGTTTCTGTATGCTACTGCTTAATGGAGTTCGTAGTTTAAAAGGAGAAGGTTCTTCCCGCATAGTGGTGAAACCTTCCAGGAACTCTTGATCTATTTCTTCGATGAACCGTGAATTACGGGAAGAAACGACCTGTCCGTTTTTGTATCTGGAGGTGGCGTATGACATGAAAACCCGTTTTTGGGCACGGGTCAGTGCTACATAAAACAGACGTCTTTCTTCTTCCAGGGCAGCAGGGTTTGAAACACACTGTTGGGCCGGGAAGAGTTCTTCTTCCATTCCGGTAATGAATACGTTGGCAAATTCCAGACCTTTCGAAGCATGTATGGTCATAAGAGTTACCTTATTGAAGTCACCTTCTTTTTCGCCATCCTGGTCGGTAAGGAGGGCTACTCCTTCCAGGAAAGCCGGTAGTTTATCGTTTTGTCCCTCTTTGTAGGCTGTTTCGGTGAAGTCTTTAATACCGTTCAATAATTCCTGGATGTTTTCTTTCCGGGAGACTCCTTCCGGAGTTTCATCGTTGGAGAGGTCGTCGATGATGCCGGAAGAACGGGCAATGATAACGGCTGCATCATAGGCATTTTCCTTGGCGGTCAGTTCTTTGAACTTTTCTATCATGCTTCCGAATTTTTGCAGTTTAGCAATGGTTCCGGCATTAAATGTATCTGCTACTTTGTTCAGGTTACAGAGGACTGTCCACAGGCTGACGCGGTATTTCCCGGCTATATCTTGTAGTTTTTCAATGGTAGAATCTCCTATTCCCCGACGGGGGTAGTTGATAATCCGCTTGAAAGCTTCTTCGTCGTTTTGGTTGACTGTGAGCCGGAAATAAGCTAACAGGTCTTTGATTTCTTTCCGTTGGTAGAAAGATTGGCCCCCGTATATCTTATAGGGGATGTTGCGTTTCCTTAATGCTTCTTCCAGGATACGGGACTGGGCGTTCGTACGATAAAGGATGGCAAAATCGCTGTACTCCTGCTGTTCGTAATTGGCCAGGCGGAAGATTTCATGGGTTACCTGGAATCCCTCTTCTTTATCGGATAAAGCCCGCAGGACTTTTATTTTTTCTCCTTCTTCGTTTTCTGAAAAAGTACGCTTCGGAATCTGTTCCTTATTTTTGCTGATGACACAATTGGCTGCATCGACGATCGTGGTGGTGGAACGGTAGTTTTGTTCCAGTTTATAGAGTTTGTAATCGGGGTAGTCGTTTTTAAAATTGAGAATGTTCTCAATCCGTGCACCCCGGAAAGAATAGATACTTTGCGCGTCGTCTCCGACGACACAGATATTGTGATGTTCCTGGGAGAGTTTTTTTACAATCAGATATTGTGCATAATTGGTGTCTTGGTATTCATCCACCAGGATATAGCTGAATTTTTGCTGGTATTTGGCGAGAATTTCCGGAAAGTCACGGAAAAGGATATTGGTTTGCAGGAGTAAATCGTCAAAATCCATTGTATCGCTTTGTTTGCAGCGTTGTTGATATTGTTTATAGATTTCTCCTGTAAGAGGTCTTTTACAAGCGTTGTCTTCTGAAAGAATCCGTGCGGACTGGAGATAGCTTTGTGCCACGACCAGGTTATTCTTAGCCATGGATATGCGTCCCAGCACTGCATTGGGTTTATAGACTTTATCGTCCAGTTTCATTTCTTTGATAATCGCTTTGAGCAGGTTTTTGGAATCCTGGGTATCGTAAATCGTAAAACTGGAAGTATATCCTAATTTGTCTGCTTCGAAACGAAGAATTTTGGAAAAAATGGAATGGAAAGTACCCATCCAAAGGTTAGCCGCTATTTCGTTACCGACTAATGCGGAAATTCGTTTCTGCATTTCCCGGGCTGCCTTGTTGGTAAAGGTCAATGCCAATATTTTATAGGCAGGAATCCCCTGACTTAACAGTTGTGCAATCCGGTAGGTCAGTACCCTGGTTTTTCCGGAGCCTGCGCCGGCAACAACCAAAGAGGGGCCTTCTGTATTTAAGACGGCAGCTTGTTGGCTGCTGTTCAGTTCTTTAATAAAATCCACGGTGAATTCCTGATTATTGATTTCAGGCACAAAATTAAAAATTAATCCCTTGCCTGACAAAATCCCTTGGATTTTTAGTAATATTGCAGCATAAGCCGAATGTTATGAAGTATTTCATTTTTTTGATGAGTATATGGGCCATTTTTGCAGGCCGGGTATTTTCCCAGAATTTTGGTATGATTCGATTTTTGGATTGTGGGGAAGAGGGGGTTATACAAAGTTTGATGCCTGTAGAAGGAAAAGATTTTTTTGCGATTAAAAATCCGTCAGGTTCGGCTTCTCCTTTCGGTGAGGTCCGGTTTACTCCGGATGGAAGCCCGCATTGGCATTTTCATTGGCAATATGAGGGAGTGAACCAGAGTGTGGTATATGAAGGGGACTCCACCTACATGACTGTGACCTTAAAAGGGAACGGGGTTTATGCTTTCCGGGCTGAAAAAGAGGGCACGGCTGCGATAGAAGCGACCTTTATCGTATTTTACGATTACCTGGATTTTGCCGTGAGTATTTCCAATGAGATGGATTGTGAGTATATACAACTGGATTTGGCTTACGGGAGTTTGCCCGCTTACGGTTCTTATCCGGGAGCTCAGCAAGTGTTGTATACAGTACTCTGGGACGGAAAAGAACGGGAGTTGATGCCCTTCCCGGATTATAATCTCTTCCATATTGCGCAATTGGTAGGCGGAGAAGACCCTGTTGACCATGATGTGACTTGCCGGGTGAAGATAAAAGACCGTTTCGGATTTGAGTGGGTAAGTGATGAGGTAACTTATCATTCTTACGTTCCCCGGGCTGGGTTCAGTGTCGACCCGCAACAGGGAGAAGCACCGCTGGAAGTGTCTTTTCATAATGAAAGTGTGAATGCTCAGCGGTTTGAATGGTATTTATACCGGGATACGACAGATATACGGCTGAATGAAGTAGTAACCTTGGAGGATAGTCTGTTGGGGAAACGAATATACACCGGAGAGTATTTGTCTCCTTATACCTATGAACATCCGGGGAATTACAATGTAAAACTGGTGGTTGTGAATACTATGGGGATCAATCAGTGTGCCGATACCGTTTCTTTGGAGTCTTATATTGTAGTGGATTCTTCTTTGGTAGATGTCCCGAATGTCTTTACTCCCAATGGAGATGGTATGAATGATATATTCAAAGTAAAAACCCGGTCTTTGGAGAATTTTCAGGGGGTTATCCTGAATCGTTGGGGACGTAAGGTATATGAATGGACGGACCCGCAGGGCGGATGGGATGGCCGGATCCATGGGAAATACGCAAATCCGGGTACTTATTTTTATATTATTACTGCCAGGGGACGTGAAAAGAATAATCCTCCCCGATATGTGAAGAAAGGGGCTGTGATGTTGATCAGGTGATTCCTTTGTCCATTGCTGGCCGCTTATAGTGCTGATGGTTTTAGTGCCGAAAAGTGTGGTGATGACGGAAGTCTGTAATTGTTTGCCTGCTTTCAGGAATGTTGTTAAAGTTAATTCTGACCCTCTGTGTGTTGTGGACATAACAGGGGGTTGTTTTTGGGGAAGGATGAGCGTTTGGCGGACCTGAAGAGGACAGTCTTGCAGATTTTTAATTGACGGATTAAAGTTCTGATGGATAAATATTAATTGAGGAGTTTTTGGATAGGGAAAGAAAATCGCGATAAAATATATTTTTATCGCGATTTTCTGTTTTATTGAAATTTAGCTCTGATGAAATAGTTGTCAGAGTTTTCTGTAAGTTTTACTCGTTGATGTATTGTATTCTGAGGACACAACGGGCGATGTAGCTGTAGCTCGGAATTCTCCATGCGTATTTTGAGGAATCGAGTTTTCTCATTGTTATTGAGGTAGCATAAGTATCGCCTGCTGAGAATGAAGGAGTAGAAGTCCAGAATTCCTGATACTTTTCCATGCTGCTTTCTAATTCTTGATTCCCTGAAGATTTTAAGGTATTGTTAATGACGTCTTTATTGTCGTTTAGGGCATTCCATACTTCATCTTCATATCCAGCCGCAATGTACCAGCCGTTTATTTTGGTTTTTTCTTCTATTTCTTCACAGTAGGTTGCAATGGTATACTTTTCTTTATAGTTTTCTTCGGCTTTTAATATTTCCAGGGCTTTTTTCCCGTCTTTGTTGTCTGTTCTGATATACACTTTATTGTCAGTGCCATTAGTAAATGGTATTTGACGCTCTTCTGTCGAAATGATATAAATGTTGTTGTTTGCTTCGTCTTTGTTGATGATGACACCGACGGCTGTACCGTCTTCTCCCAGATATAAATCGCCGACGTTGAAGGAGGCTCCTGTCTGATTTACAGTGACGGTGGTTTTAGCATCGTTCAGGGAGAGCAGGATGGTACCGTTTCTGTCGGATTCAGTCAAAGTGGCCCGGATTACCAGGTATTCGCCTTCTTTGGACGGACGGAGCCAGGGAGAGTTTTCGTCGGCTACGGCTTCCCAGTTTTCGTCGGTGGCAGTTATTTTGATTTGGATGGCTGTACCGAAACCGTTCAGGGTTACCTCTTTTGTTTCCGGGGATAATTCAGTGCTGACTCCTTTCTGGATGACTGTAATTTCTTTGTTTTCATTCCCCGAGGTTACTTTAATTTTTGCTGTACGGTCTGTTTTTTCAGAGAATTCGCCTACTTCTATTTTAAGGGTATCATTTGCTTTTGTTGCTGTACACCAGGTCTCGGCAGGATCTGCTGTAAATGTCCAACTGTTCAGTTTGGTCGAAACGATGATTTTGTCATTTCCGCCTAAAGCTGAAAATTGTAGTGTTTCAGGGGTAACAGTTAATTCTGCTTTGATTTCGATGGGGTCGTCGTCGTTATCGCTGCAAGAGTTGAAACTAAGTCCTAAGCTCATTAAGAGCACGAGCATTGTGATGAATTTTTTCTTCATAATGATAAAATTAAATGGTTAGTTTTTGTATTGGATTATTAATCCGGTATTTAAATCCGGAAGCCATAGCCAGCATTTTTCGTCTGTTGTTTTCAGTGCGACGGCTGTATATGTTCCTTCGGTTATATCTTCGATATCTTTGGTATGAATGATTGCTGTCAGGTTTTTGCCGGGGACGGCATTTTCGTTTAGCCGGCAGGAAAGGTATTGTTGCTGGTTGTCTGTTTGTATGCGCCAGCTTTTTCCGTTACTGGTGTAAGCAAGCTGATGCAGGTCGGACTGAAAGAGAACGATGGGGTTATCGCCATTGTATATACCTATTTCGTTTTTTTGCAGAAAAGCGTTGCGTTGTTCTGCTGTCCGGTGTTCCAGGTCATCGTCTTTGCATCCCCATATCAGAGTTATTGACAGTAGGTAGGGTAAATATTTTTGCATGTTATTTTTGTTTAGGTTTTACAGTGATTTGCCGGATAATAGTCTCGGTGGTTCCGTCGCCGGTTGTGATTTCTGCCTGGAGTTTGTGTTCGCCTGCCGGCAGAATCAGGTCGCTACTTACCGGAAAAGGTTTGTCATCGAGTTTCCAGGTAATGCGCCGGACTTCTCCGGGAATGTTATTTACTACCGGCCAGAAACGGTCTCCTTCCGTCCAATCGGCCCGAATGCCGTGGATGACCGGAAATTGTCCTTCGAGGGGACGTGTCCTGAGTGTTTGTTTTATGAGTGGTGCGGTTTCGTTATCGTTTATTATGGCTGTGATTTCCACTTCATATTCTGTATCCGGTTCCAGTTGGTTGATGATAAATAGCGTGGTATCGCTTTCCAGAGTCTGAAAGTTTTGATTTTTTTGTTTTTTCCATTTAATCACCCATATTTGAGGTGTTTCCGGTTCTGGCCATGCGATTCTGATTTCTCTTTGTCCTATGTCGAATTTTTGGTTTTCTTCGAGGTTGCCGGCATGCACAGTGACAACGCAGGATGCCTGTGCATTTCCGTCGGCTGACCGGGCGGTGATGGTTGCTGTACCCGCCTGGGTGCCGGTTACAAGTCCTTTGTCGTTAACCCGGGCAATGGAGTCGTTGGAACTGCTCCAGATTATTGCGGGGTTGCTGACATCTTCCGGAAGCAGGGTGGCTTCCAACTGAAGGCTATGGAGAATTTCGACTGTGGCTGACCGGGAAGAGAGTGTTACCTGTTCTGCCAGGGTGGTTGTTGCATAGTAGGAAAAATGAATAATGTCGTTTTCCAGTCTTATCCTTTCCAACCGGTTTTCCAGCACTTCGCCGGACCAGGGAACGAAATTCAGTTGGGTTACGTTTTTATTTCCAGGGAAAAACATATTGTTTCCGGGATCTCCTTGCTCGTAGTTTTTTTTGCCGGAAGCCGGGATGAGCCCGAAACAAGGATGCGCAAGTACGTTGTTTATTCCGCTGTATTCCCAGCGTTCTTTGGCTGTCCGGCCATTGACCATGTTTTCAGAACGGTCGACGTGGTAGATTAAAAGTCCTGTCCCTTGGTCGGAAGAATTGATATGCCGGTCCCAGGGGTTGTTTGCATTGCGGTTTTCCAGTACGAAAAATTCTCCTTCATTTTCGGTGGAGAACATATAGGCTTTGTTTTCGGAAATCGGCGGAAGCTCGTAGTTTTTAATGCCGGCATTCAGTTCTTCCAATTCCAGCCAGCCCAGCATGTTGCGTTCTACGGCATTCATTGACGGAGGTGTTCTGCCTTCGTTGTTGTAGTTTCCGTTTGACATGAGAGAAAATGAAAATAGCCCGGCTGTTGCCCCGTCTGTTGAGCTATTCAGGTCGTAAACATCCGGCAGTCCCAGTACGTGTGAGAATTCGTGGCAGAATGTTCCGATGCCGCAGAGCTGATTGGAAGTTGAACTGCCTTTCAATTCGGAAGTACAGGCGTAGTCTCCCAGTAATATTCCGTTATAAGTTATATTGAGGTTGTGCATGGAGGACCGGTGTGGCCATATTGTATTGGCTTCGCCGGACTCTGCCTGGTTGTGGCCGGCAAAATAGATAAAGAAGTTATCGAGGATGCCGTCGCCGTCGTTGTCGAATTCTGTGATGTTCAACCCCATTGCTATTGCTTTCGGGAATATTTCAGGAATGACTTTGAACATGATGTCTCCTTCGTAGAAATCCCGTGAGTGCTCTAAGGTAACCGGACCGAATACAATAAATTCGGGGTCGAATTGTCCGGAGGAATTGTAACGGAAGTAGTCGCGGATGCTTCCGGTGGCTCCATTCTCGGAGTAGCCTTGTTGGTTGGCCATTTGGTTGAAAGTTTGTTGGGGGTTGCTGACCGTGAATTTTACATCAGCGTATTCCATTAAGATAATCAGGGCTTTTGGGCTTCCGGTCAAGGGAATCGTGTTGTTGCCTCGCTTTGACTGAGCAGTTTGTCCCATTCCTGAACGTTTGACTGTGGTGTAAGTTGCTGCCGGCAGATTTGTAGCCCGGGAATTTAATCTCAGGCTGGCCTGTTCGGCAAGGCTCCGGTTGCCGGGGTTGTGAGCTCTGACGGTGCCTGTATTTTGGGTTCTGTTGCCCGATGACTGGATGTAGTAATAAAATCCGTCACGGCCTTGTTTTATAAGATAACCGTCGATGGTGGTGGTGTAATGAAAACGTTCATCGCCATAGATGCGGATGGTTAATGATGTGCCGTCCGGAAGCCTGACTTCCACTGGCCGCGTTGTGGCTTGTATTGCCTGTACTTTTTGTGGGTGTATGGTAAGTATACTGTATATAACCGAGACTATCAGGAGTATGTATTTCATGGTATGCTCATTTAATGTTTTATTCGGGGGAAACAGTGTCTTCGTATATGTAGCTGTAGATGTATCCGGAAGTTTGATTGCCCTTCGGGTCTGTTATTTTTCTGATGATTTTCGATAGTCTTCCCTGGCTGTCGGTTTGATAGTCGTAGTTGTCTGTCGTAATCTGGTTGTTTGTGTAACTTACATTTTTTAAATGGATATAACGGCTTAAGAAAATGTCTTGAAACGGTATATTTACCTGTAGAGGCACAAACATTGAATGGGGAAGGTCTTCAATGAAGCTGGGGATTTTAACTGTACAGAAGTCGCTGGCTTTGGTGCGGTTGTCGTCCCGGATTTCCGAAAGATTTGTATTCCAGATTTCGGCCAGAGGTTTGCCCAGAGCTCCCAGGTTTTCATAGGCTATGTTTTCGATTGTTGTGTTACCGGTGGTGTAGCCTGTGAGTTGTTGTGCGTCATAATAGCATTGGCTGACCTGGATTTCGGAGGTACCGTTGTGGTCTGTCGTTACGGTTTGCAGACGTTTTTGGGAGTCGTATTCATAGGTGTATGTCATGACATCCTGTTGTGTGTCGTAGCCTGTTTGGCTGATTTGTGTAATAAGATTGGCAGTTTCGTAACGGCCGTAAGTAAGAGTAAATTTGTAATGTCCAATAAGGTCGATTCCGGTGATTTTTCCGGTTTCTTGGTTGTATTCCAGTTGAAATTCGTATTTGTCTTTGTTTTTTTCACAAAGGATTTTTATCGGTTTGTCCATTCCCGGAATTTTTGTAAGGGTCAGATGACGGGTGTGTTGTCTGCCGTTGATGTCTTTTACCTGGAGTGTGATGGTATATTCTTTCAGGTAGTTTAATGAAATGGACCGGTTGAGGGTGTATGCTGTGATTTGTTCTTCCGGCAGGGGAAGATTTTCCGTTTTTCCGTCGATGGTGAAACGGATATTGGCAATGGGTATTGACCCGGTTGTGAAATGAGCCCGTATTTTATATAAAGGCAGGTCTGTAAATAGTTTGTTTCCGTCCGGAAGTGTGATTTGCGGTGTGGAAAACGGTTTGATATGGAAGATGAAAGTTTTGTGCCGGCAATGGGCCTTCATATCATATACTTTCAGGGTATAAATCAGGGTGGTGTCTTGCAGAAAATCGCTGATGTCTATAGGATAATCGAATTCCAGGAGGTGCATCCCCCGGTATTTTTCAATTATGTCCAAGGGAGTTTCCGGGTCGGTATGGTATATTTCGATACGGTCGATTTGGTCAGGTAAAGAGACAGACATTTGCAGGTGTGCAAAATTGGCGGTGTCTCTTTGCAGGGTGGTAATGTAAGTTGTAGTATCGAATTGTAGTCCCGGAATTTCGGGACCGGGAGTTTCCGGGTCGTTTTTTTGACACGAAATGAATACTAATCCGATGCAAAGCCATAGTACAGAGAGACACTTTATTGAATGGTGCATATTATTTTCTTTGATGTTTTTTTATTTATAGCACCGTTGTTTTATTTTTGTGTGACAGAAAAATGAAAAATTATTATTATTTATTAATGATTTTATAACCGGAATTTTTTGCATATCTTTTTGAATTTGATGAATATTGCAATGTCGATTTTTATTGTGTGTGATTCTGCCTGCGGTTAGTTTTTAAAATGGGGATGATGGACAGAGATGATATTTTGATTTTAATGAAAGAGGGGAAAGAGTGTGCTTTCCGTTATCTTTTTGAAATTTACTATGAAACTTTAGTTATGTTTGCCAATTATTGGCTGAATGATCCGGAGGCTGCGGAGGATACGGTGCAGGAGTGTTTTGTGGATTTTTGGGTGAATAAACGTTTTGAAAATCTTTCGTCGGGTCTGGATAAGTATATTTTTGCTTCTGTAAAGCATGCTGCTTTGAATTATTTACGTGGTAACCGCCGGCGTGAGGAAAGACATGCTGTGGTCGCAGGCAACTGGAAAGAGGACGGAGGGGAGGTTGCTGAATTGAATGAGGAAGAGATTGAGTATTTGTATATGACGATTAATCGTTTGCCGGAGGAACGGAGGAGAATTTTTATGATGGTTTGTCTGGAGGGAAGGAAGTATCAGGAGGTTGCCGATTTATTGGGAATCAGTGTCAATACAGTGAGAACTCAGATGGGGCGGGCCTTTCAGTTTTTGCGTGTTGCGCTGGATAAACGCAGGTTTTCTATGTTTTTGCTTATTGTATTGGAGCGGATACGAGGTCGGGAAGCCCGGAGGTTGTTTTCGAGGGACCGGGAGTAGGTTTGGGATTTTTGTATTTTTTGTTTGTGCTTTTCTTGAGACGGGGCATGTTCTTTGCCACAGGTATGTCATGACTTTTGGGATTTAATTTTAAATTTTAAGTAAAAATTTTTCTTTTTCTGTCATACAAAATCGTTTGGATGGTCCTTTTAGTTAAAAAGGGCAAATGATGGAAGAAAGATTATTGAGTATTATTGCTGCACAGTTTGCTGGTGAGATTTTGCCGGAAGCGGACCGGGTTTTGCTGGAAGAGTGGTTGGAGCGTTTGCCGGAGAACAGGAGGGAGTATGGCAGATTGGAGCAGTGGTATCAGAGTAATGCCGGCTTTAGGGTGCGGAAAGGTATCAATTGTGAAGTTGCCTGGGAAAGTATCTTGGAAAAGAAGCGAGTGGCAGACGGTTTGCGCAGACGGCGGTTGTTCCGGCGGATGGCCGGGGTGGCTGCTGTTTTGGCATTGTTGGTGGGAACAGGTGTTTGGATGCGGGAACAGGGAGGTGAAGAGCAGTTTTATTCGCTGAAAGTGCAAGAAGTACAACTTGAATTGGGCGACGGGGAAAAGATTGCTTTGCCTTCCGGAATGAAGGATTTGCCTCTCGCTGTTTCCGGAGTAAATGCAGTTTGTGATTCTAACAGATTGACTTATCGGGCCGGAATTTCTCCGGCTAAGGACGAAACAGTTGTTTATAATAGATTGATTGTGCCTGTGGGAGCTGAGTACCGGTTGGTGTTGAGTGACGGGACACGTGTTTTTATGAATGCTGCGTCAGAGCTTCGTTATCCGGCTGTTTTTCCACAAGGGAAGCGTGAAGTTTATTTGAAAGGAGAGGCGTATTTTGAGGTGAGCCGTGATACTTCGAGCCGTTTTACGGTGAAGACTGCTGATATGGATATTGAGGTTTTGGGAACTTCTTTTAATGTGAATGCTTATACGGAGGGGAGTTCGACAATGGCTACCTTGATTTCGGGAAAGGTGAGGGCGGTTTGCGGGGGCCGGGAGTATGATTTGCAACCCGGCTATCAGATTTCGAGTGACCGGGAAACGGGAGAAGTAAATGTGAAGGAGGTGAATACACTTTTGTACACAGCCTGGAAAGACGGATATTATTATTTTGAAGCTCAGCATTTGGAGGATATCATGCAAATGGTTTCGCGATGGTATGGGTTTAGGGTGGTTTTTCAGGAGCCGAAATTGAAAGAGCTGGAATTTTCCGGGCGGTTGCAGCGTTATGAGGAGGTTGGGCGTTTGTTCCGTAAGTTCGAGCAAGTAGAAAATATAAGATTTATCCGGACGGGAGATTCTGTGGTGGTTTGTGAGTAGTGAGGTTTTCCGGTTGAAAAAGAGAGTTGAATTATTAACAATAATAGGTATGAAAAAAAGGGGAATATTTCTGGTTATATGTTTGTTGTTGTATCCCGCGTGGGGGATATATGCGGAGGCTTTTTCCCAGTCGAAGGTTAGTCTGAAGATGCAGAATGTGACATTGGACAGGGTGTTTCAGACGTTGAGCAAGCAGTTGAATTATGAGTTTTTGTATAATCACACGGTTGTAAAGCAGAAGGGGAGTATTACGGTGAATGTGGTGAACGAGAATCTGAAGGATTTTTTGGATAGTTTACTTCAGACGGTGGGAATGGAGTGTTTTGTGGACGATAAAGTGATTATTATCAAGGAAAAGCAATCGTTGCCTCAGGTGAAATCTGTTGTTGTTAAGGGTAAGGTGAAGGATTCCGGGGGAGGGCCTTTGCCGGGAGTTTCTGTGAGTATCAAGGGAACTACCTGGGGAACAGTTACGAATTCCGAAGGTGAATTTTCAGTGGAGTTGGCGGATAGTGAAGATATTGTTTTGCTTTTTTCTTTTATAGGAATGAAAAATGTTGAGTTGAAATTTGCAGGTCAGAAGATGTTGGAGGTTACGATGTATGAGGAAATGCAAACGTTGGAGGATGTCGTGGTGACGGGCTATCAGGTGATTGATAAACGTAAACTGACGAGTGCAATTTCTACGGTTAGGGCAGAGGAGCTGGACCGGATGGGAGCTTTGACGGTGGACCAGATGTTGGAGGGGAAGGCTCCCGGGCTTATGATAGTGAATGTGAGCGCGCAGCCCGGTGCTGCTTCGAAAATGAGGGTGAGGGCCGGAGGTACTTTTACCGGTACGCGGGAACCGTTATGGGTGATTGACGGGGTGGTGTATGAGGACCCTGTTCCTTTGAGTGCTGCTGATATTAATAGTTTGGATCAGATTAATCTGATTGGGAATGCGATTAGTGGTTTGAATCCCCAGGATATTGCCCAGATTGATGTTTTGAAGGATGCGTCGGCTACTGCTATTTATGGTACCCGGGCTGCGAATGGGGTTATTGTGGTGACGACGAAGCGGGGGAAATCCGGTTCGCTTTATTTGAATTATTCGGGAACAGTGAGTATTGTCGACCGTCCCCGCTATTCGGATTTTCAGTTGATGAATTCGAAGGAGAGGATTGATGTTTCGCGTGAGATAGTGCAGAGGAATTTGCATTATCCGGATGAGGTTCGTTCGTTTGTAGGGTATGAGGGAGCTTTAAAAAAGTATTATGACCGGGAGCTGGATTTTGCCGGTTTTCAGGATGAGGTGTCGCGTTTGGAGAGAATGAATACGGATTGGTTCGGGGAGCTTTACCGTGTGAGTGTAAAACATTCGCATGGCGTGAGTGTTTCAGGCGGAACGGATAAGATGAGGGTGTATGCCGGTTTGAATTATGATAACCAGGAAGGTTCAGAGATTCATACCGGTTTGACGCGTTTCAGCGGCCGCATCAATACCGATTTTAATCTCCGGAAGAATATACTGATTTCTGTCGGTTTGAGTGGTAGTTCGCAGAAAGCCGATTATAACCATTCGGCGTATTCTATTTTTGATGAGGCTGCCGGAAAAAGCCGTGCTGTGCCTGTACGGGACGAAGAGGGGAAGTTGGTCTATCAGGATATGATTTATCATACGTATGGTTTGGCTGTGCCTTTGAAGTATAATATTCTGGAAGAGTTGGATAATTCCCGGCATATTGTCCGGAATAAGGACTTGAATATGAGAGCTTCCGTGGATTGGGAAATTGTCCGGGGCTTGAAGGTACGTTCTCAGTTTTCTTACCGGAATACGACTAATATTGATGAGGAGTGGATGACTGAAAAGACGAAGTTGGCCCGTATTGCCCGCACGTATGCTTTCCCGGAGGATAAGAAAGATGAGAATGTTTTGCAGTTTTCGATGTTGCCTTTCGGAGGATTGTATAAGAGCGGAACGACCAGTTCAGAGTCTTATACGCTTACTACGCAGGTTAATTATGGCAAGTCGGTGGGTGAAAAGCATCATTTTAATATAAATCTGGGGCATGAGGTGATTTCGACAAGTTATAAGGGAGCAAGCGGTTGGGAGGCTCCCGGTTATAATCATGAACAAGGCCGGACTTTTATTAAGTTGCCGAGTTTGTTTGTCTATGCTTATGACACGAGTCAACAGATTTATGCTTATCTGAATATGATAAATTGGCTGAGTGATAAATCCAATACGAATAATTTATTGGCAAGTCATGATATTTATCCGGATATAACGGATTCTCAATCCAATACGCTCTCGTTTTTCGGAATATTTAATTATCAGTATAGTGACCGTTATATTTTTAATTTTAATTTACGGAGTGACGGTTCCAACCGTTTCGGGCAATATGAGCGTTATAAGTTCCGGCCTGCCTGGTCGGCTTCTTTCCGTTGGAATGTACATGCAGAGGGATTTATGGAGGAGTGGACGAATACTTTTCTGGATGAGTTGGCGTTTCGGGTGTCGTATGGGTTTCGCGGAACGGTTCCGAATGCTTCGCCTTATCTGATTATCAAGGATTATGGTCAGACTCATGCCGGGGTGTCTCCTGAGTTTGTTTCCAGTTTGTCGGATTTCCCGAATGCCGATTTGAAGTGGGAGAGAACAAAGACGGTTAACGGCGGTTTGAATTTTTCTGTTCTGGGCGGACGGGTTAACGGGGCGGTGGATTATGCTTATTCCAGGAGTCTGGATTTGTTGCTGACACGTCCGGTGTCGTTGGTAAACGGAAAAGCCAGTCATTTATATAATGGCGGAACGAAAGAGGATCATACGATAGAGTTTAATGTTATTGCTCAGGCGGTGAAGTTGCCAAAGTTCAGATGGAATGTGAATTTTAATTTTTCGCGGGTAACTGAAAAGATTCTGGAGGGATTTGACGATAATATCGGTTTGAATAGTGTGCAGGATTTTCTGAACGGGACGATTTACCGGAAGGGTTTTCCTTTGGATGGTTTTTATTCTTATCGTTTTAATGGGTTGAATGAGCAGGGTGAACCTACTTTTGTGAATTTTGCGGAATCGGCTCAGTATAATCCGGGACAGGAGTATGATAATGAAGTTATTTTGCGGGAGCTGGAAAAAGCTTTGGTGTATGAGGGGAACCGGTTGCCTAAGTTTTACGGTGGATTCGGTACTGAGTTCAAGTATGCCAACCTGACTTTGTCTGCCGGTTTTTCGTATAAGGTGGGACAGAAGGTGCGTTTGTTGGAGTTGTATCCCGGAGGTAGTCAGAATATGCCGATGCCCGAAGGAAATATGTCGTCGGTGTTCGTAAATCGCTGGCGTCAACCGGGTGATGAAGCGCATACGGATATTCCGGCACTTTCTAATGCTGATTTGAGTAATAATAATACGAGTGCTTATTTGGCGAGTCCTTATATTCTGCCCTGGCAATCTACTTTGTGGTGGGCTTATGATCAGAGTGATGTGCGGACTGCTAAAGGAAGTTATATCCGTTGGCAGAACCTTAGTCTGTATTATGATGTGCCGGATAAGAAACTGAGGCGGCTGGGTGTTTCGAATGTGAGAATCGGTTTCCAGACGCAGAATTTGTGTGTGTTTACTTTCGATAAAAAGTTGAAGGGGATGGACCCGGAGCAGGTGAGAAATTTGGGGTTGCCTGTCTTGCCTTCTTATAATTTCAGTCTGAATTTTAGTTTTTAAAAGGTAAAAATGAGGGATATGAAATATTTGGTATTTTGTTTTTTAGTTGTCTTGGTGTCCGGGTGTAGTCATTTTCTGGATGAGGTATCGAATGATTTGATTCGCCCAACCAAGGTGGAGCATTATGCTTCTTTGATGTTGAATGAGTGTACGTTGGAAGCTCCTTATTTTAAGGGGGTGCATCATATGACTGATGATGTTACGGAGGATGCTTTGGCGAAGACTAAAAATAAGAGTGGTTTGCAGACTATTTACACCTGGCGTCGGGAGATTGAGATTAAGGAGAATGGAGAGCGGCAGTCTGTGAATGAGGCGTGGGGGAATTTTTATAGGGTGATTGCTATCCTGAATGATATTCTGATTGAGATCAGGGAGAATGCGGGAACTCCGGAGGAGGTAGCTTATGTGAAAGGGGAGGCTTATTTTTTGAGGGCGCATGCTTATTTTCATTTGGTGAATTTGTATGCTTTGCCTTATCAGCCGGCAACTGCACGGATGCAGAGGGGTGTGCCGTTGCGTCTGGACCATGCTGTTGAAGTGACGTATGACCGGGCTGACTTGGAGTCTTGTTATGAGCAGATTGAGAAAGATTTGTTGGCCGGTTGTGAGGAGTTTGCTAAAGCGAAGCTGGAGAAAACGGTGTGGCATCCTAATCTGGCTGCTTGTCAGTTGTTGTTGTCGCGGGTGAAACTTTTCCGGCATGAGTGGGAGGATGCAGTCCGTTATGCGGGGGAAGTGGTGAAGCAGGTTCCTTTGGCTAAGTTGTCTGAGAAGTCGGCTTTTGTGACGGCTTCCAATCCGGAAATTATTTATTCTTTTATGTATGACAGGAGCGGTTTGTCTATCCAAGGGATGGAGTCTTCGGGCTATGGAATGAGTGCGGATTTGCTGGCTTGTTACGATGCAATGAATGATATCCGCTATGCGGCTTGTTTCAAGTTGCAGGGAGGGGCTCAAAAGACTGTGATTTATAGTACGAAAATGGAGGATAACTATACGGAATTGGGGGCTTTTAATTTGCGGGGTGCCGAAGCTTATCTGAATCGTGCCGAGGCTTATGTACATCTGAATGATTTGGAAGCGGCGAAAGCTGATTTGAGGGAGTTGATTGCGAAGCGTTACCGGAATCCGGAATCGGTTGTTTTGCCCGATTCGCAGGAGGAGCTGTTGCGGTTTGTCTTGGATGAGAGGCGGCGTGAGTTTGCGTGGGAAGATCATTTCCGCTGGTATGATTTGCGCAGGATGGAAGACCGTCCGGAAATCCGGCATTTTTTTACTTATGTGAATGACGATGGTTTACGGGTGAGCCGGGTGAGTTTTCGTTTGCTGAAGAATGATGCAAATTATGTGTTGCCTATTCCTTTGACGGAACGGGATAATAATCCTTTGATTGTGAATAATGACAGATTGGAAAAAATTGCAGAACCGGTAAATTAATGAGTTATGAAGAATTGTATTGTATGGTTGTTTTTGGGCGTGTTGCTGGGGATTTTTGTGGCTTGTGACAGAGAGGAGGATTTAAAACCTTCGGGGCTGGATACGGAACGGCTGAGGGATTCTTTGGATTTGGAATACCCTTTGGTGCGGGAGTATTATGAAAAGTATGGTGTGGCTGTTTTACGGCGGTTTGATGAGATGTTGGATTTGAAATTTGATTTTCATGATAAGGATTCGCGCAAGTTCTGGGATGGTTTGATTTTGAGCAGGATTGTCCGGCAAACGGAGATGGATTCGGTGATGGATATTTTGGAGAATAGTATTTTGGCGTGTTTTAAAGACGAATTTGAATGGAATGGGAAGGTTTACCGTGGTGGTTTTGTAAAGAAGTATTTCCCGCCTAAGATTTTGCTGGTGAATAATTTGGTATCGGAATGGGGGGCAAGCAAGTCTTTTCCGACAGAGTCTGTGAATGCGGCGAGTGAGAGTTTGCAGGGAACTATTCATGGGGCCATTAATGATAATGGGATTGTGATGAGTTTGAATACCAGGGTGATGTATTCGTCGCCGGAAAGTTTTCAGAAATACAGGAATGATATTCTTTATTTTTTGCTTGCTTTTATTGTGGATAAATATGAGTTGTATGATCAGGTTCCTGAACGTTTTTATCAGTTTAGTGAGGCTTATTACGGAAAGGAAATTGCGGAGTTGCTGGAGGAGTCCGGGCAGATTGTGGATGAGGTGACGGGCGATACAGTCCGGTCTATTTCAAAGGCGGCGTATGTCCGGAATTATGGGGTAATCAGTAATAGTGTTTATCCTGTTATGGGGGCAAAGAGGGAAATTGCTACTTTTTGGGAGGTGGCGGACCGGAAGAGGGATTTCAGGCTTTATCTGGACCAGTTGATTACGCCGGAGATTTTAGACGGCGAAGTGCAGCCTGCCTGGAATATGACGGCTGTCACCCGGCAGAAGATGTGGTATGTGGGGCATACTTTGCTGAATCTGGGTATTGATGTGCGTATGTTGAATGATGATCCGGATTTTCTGAATTTGTTGAAATTGACAGAGGATGAACTTGTTAATATTGAATGATATGAAAAGAATTAAGATTATATGGATTTTTTTATTGCTGGCCGGTTTCTGGGGTGCTTGTGAGAATGAACCTGAGTTTCCTGATCCGAAATTCGATTCTTCGGCGACGAGTGAATATACGGTGAGACGGGATACTGCCGATGTTTTTTATTTAAGTTGCCGGATGGAAGTTCCGAATGGGATTGATTATGTCGAGGTGATGGATGTGTCGGATAATTATAAGGTTTTGGAACGGCTGGAACAATATCGTGGTATGACGCGGTTAGAGTTCCGTTATCCGGTGGATTTGACTTCTTTTGAACAGGATACTTTGCTGGGATTCGTTGTAAAGATATGTGATGTGAAACAACGTACTTATAATAAAGCTTTTCAAGTGGAAGTAAAAAAACGTTCTGTGCCTGAGATTCATTTTACGAATGGTGAGTATATATCTGCTATGTTGCCTTTTATTGCGTTGCAAGCGTCGTTTTCGACCGGAATGGTGCCAATCCGCAATATTGTGGTGAAGCTGGACGGGCAGGTGAAGAAGACGATTAAACCGGAACGGGATACGTGTGATTATGTGATTTCTAATTTGATTTTGCAGGGTTTGTCGGAGATGCGTCCGTATGTGCTGGAGCTTGTTCTGGAAGATGTTCAGGGACGGCAGGCTGTAGCTCAGCAGCATGTTTACCGGATAAGTAAGATTGAAAAGCCCGTGAAAATTCTGGTGGCAGGGAGTATGGAGGGGGAGATTGTGCTGGATTATGATGAAGAGGAACGTTTAGAGGGGATTGAGTTGCTGGGACAGTTCCGGATGAGGCTGATTTATAATGAATCCGGTGACCGGATTATTCGTATCGAGGAGGAGGAGTACGGGAATTACAGTGACCGGATTAATTATGATTTTGAATATGATGAGTCGGGTTTGCTGGTGTCGGCTAAGGAAACAGGATATTCTTCGGCTATGGCATCGGCTATTGAGTATGAAAATGATGCCCGGAATAAGCGGTTGAAGCAGTTTGTTTCCGGTGCGGCTTTGTTGGAAAATATAGCTTATGAGGAGGGTTTTAGTTCCGGTGAGTATATTTATTCCGAAGAATGGCCGGCGACAATCCAGAATGTGTATTCGGGTATCCGGTTGCGCATGACCGGGTATCATCCGGTGCTTATACCGACTTATCTGGAGGAGCTGCCTTATCCTTTGATGAGGGTGATGCGCTGGCCGCAATTGTTCCATGATTTGTTTCTGACTCAATATGTGCATATGAAAACGGTGAATTACCTGGATGAGAATCAGGTGAAATATTTTTATACTTATTCTATGGATGACAAAGGGCGTTTGTCCGAATGGCAAAGGTTGTATACGGATATTGAGCGGGTGGATTATTATAAGTTTATTTACCGTTGAGCGGCGTGCTGACGACAGAAATTTAGTTGAAAATATAAAGTAATTTTTATGGGAATAGAAACACCTATTGTAAAGATTGAGCATTTGTCACACCGTTATGCTGTCCAGTGGGCGGTCAGGGATATTAATTTCGAAATTCATCAGAAAGGAATCCTCGGTTTGCTGGGGTCGAACGGTGCCGGCAAATCGACTACGATGAATATTATCTGTGGTGTGCTGAATCAGACGGAGGGAGATGTATATATCAATGGAATCAATATGAGGGAGAATCCGGTGGAGGCCAAGAAATATATCGGTTTTTTGCCACAATTCCCTCCTTTATATCCGGAGTTGACGGTGGATGAATATTTAGTGTATTGTGCCCAGTTGCGCTTGATGAAGGGGAGCCGTATCCGGAAAGCGGTGGATGTGGCGGAAGAAAAATGCAGCATTACTCATTTTAAGGACCGTCTGATTGGAAATCTTTCGGGAGGATATAAACAGCGGGTGGGTATAGCGCAGGCTATCGTGCATAATCCCCGGTTGGTGGTGTTGGATGAGCCTACAAATGGGTTGGACCCGCTTCAGATTGTGGAAATCCGTAATCTGATTAAGGAGATTGCCCAGGACAGGGCTGTGTTGCTTTCTACACATATTTTGCCGGAGGTGCAGGCAGCCTGTGACTGGATTAAGATGATTGAAAACGGGCGTTTGGTGTTTTCCGGAACGATTGATGAATTTAATAATTATGTGGAGCCTTCTTCTTTTCTGGTGACTTTTTGTTCTCCGATAGCGGTCAGTGCTTTGCAAGCTCTGGAGGGAGTGACTGAAGTGGTCGCTTTGTCGGACCGGCAATTCCGGGTTTATTTTTCTGCCATGCCGGATATAACGACCCGGGTCATTGAAAAGAGTGTGGCGGAAGGCTGGCAAATGAAAGAAATTTTGCTGGAGCGTGAGTCGGTGGAGGATATTTTTGAACGTTTGTCCAAAGGTGCTTGAGTTTTGTAAACAGGTAAATATGAGATTAATTTTTAAAATAGCCCGGGCGGAACTTTGTAAGTTATTCAGTTCTCCTGTGGCGTGGTTGATATTGTTTGTTTTTGCGATACAATTCGGAGTTCAATTTTGCGGAATATTGATACGTCCGGTTAAGGACCAGGCCTTGGGTAATCCTTGGTATAGTCTGACGTCGGAGCTTTTCTGGAACAGGTTTTCCTATATACGGGGGTATCTTTATTTTTATATTCCGTTGTTGACAATGGGGTTGATGAGCAGGGAATATGGCAGTGGCTCGATTAAATTGTTGTTTTCTTCTCCGGTAACGAATTTTCAGATTATATGGGGAAAGTATTTGTCTATGATGCTGTTCGGTTTGTTTATGTTGGGGATGCTTGTGCCTTATGTGGTGTTTACCGCCTGTGTGGTTGAAAATATGGATTATGGTTATTTGTTTTCTAATTTCCTGGGTCTTTATTTGTTGATTTGTGCTTATGCGGCAGTGGGGTTGTTTATGTCGGCTCTGACGTCGAATCAGGTGGTGGCAGCTATCGGGACGCTGGCGGTGCTTTCTTTTTTGAGTCTTATCGGTAAAGTGGGGAGCGATGTATCTGTTGTGCAGGATATTACTTACTGGTTGTCTTTTTCCAAAAAGTCGAGGTATTTTACTGATGGTTTGGTTTGTTCGGAGAATGTTATTTATTTTCTGACAGTGATTGGATTCTTTCTGACCCTGACTTTTTGGCGTATCAAGAGGATGCGGATGAAGCAGAGGTTTTCCTGTGTTTTGCTGAAGTATGCAGGTTTGTTTATGGTGACGATACTGATTGGGTATGTGGCTTCGCGTCCTGCATGTATTTTTTATTGGGATATGACTTATAAAAAGAGCAATACGGTTTCTCCGGTTACTCAGGAATTGATTGCGGCATTGGATGGAGAGTTGAAATTGGTGACTTATGTGAATGTTTTGGGTGGATTCTGTGACCGGGGATTGCCTGCCAACCATACTTCCCATGCAGAGGATTTCCGGAAGTATATCCGTTTTAAACCGGACCTGAAAATGGAATATGTGTATTATTATGACGGAACGGGAGATGCTCGTCTGGATGATTTATATCCGGGCATGACCGACCGGGAGAGGGCGGAGAAGATATGCCGGGCGAAGAAACTGGATTTTAGCCGGGTGTTGCCGCCGGAGGAGTTGTACCGCCGGATTGATTTGTCGGAGGAAAAAGGACGGTTGGTGTATCAGTTTGTGTGGAAAGACAGTACGGCGGCTTTTCTGCGTTTATTCGATGATAACCGGATAATTCCTTCGGAAAGGGAAGTTGCCGTTGCTTTTAAAAGATTGCTTTCCGGTCCTGTACGTGCCGGGTTTCTGACCGGACATGGTGAACGTGGTTTGCGTCATACAGGGGATGCCGGATACAACCGTTTTTCAACAGCCAGGACTGTTCGGCAGGCATTGATAAATCAAGGGTATGATATTTTTGAATTGCAGTTGGAAACGGCGGAGGTGCCCGGGAATACGGATGTTGTGGTGGTTGCTGACCCGCAGAAATCTTTGTCCGACAGAGAATTAGACGCATTGAGCGATTATTTGCAGCAGGGGGGAAATATGTTGGTACTTGGTGAGCCGGACAGGCAGGCTGTTCTGAATCCGTTGCTGAATGAAGTCGGCATTCATTTGTCAGGTGGTCGTTTGACGCGACAATGTAATGGGGAGTCCTCCGATGTGATTGCGTCTGGCCTGACTGTGGAAGCAGCGCGGGCATTCCCTTGGTTCGGGGGATTGTACCAATCCGGCTTACAGGCGGTTATGGCCGGATGTGCAGGGCTTGTTGTGAATGATAAGGGTTTCGATTATTTGCCTTTGGTACGTACAAATATTTCGGATACCCGGAATGAGGAGGAAGCGGAGGTTTTGTCTTATCCGGTGTTGGTCGGTTTGCAGCGGATGGTGGGAGGCCGGCAGCAACGGATTGTGGTCGGTGGTGATGCCGATTGGCTGAGTAATGGAGAATTGTTCCGTACAAGGGATGGATTTTCGAACGGGAATTTTAGATTGCAACAGGGGATATTCAGGTGGTTGTGCCAGGAGAAATATCCGGTGGAATTGACCTATAAGCAGCCGATAGATAATCACATTTCTTTGAGGCAAAGGGATGTCGCCCGGGTGAAAATGGCTGCTCTCGGAGGCTATCCGTTGATTATCCTGCTCTTTTTTGTGATTTACCGGAGCAGAAGAAAACGAAAATAAACGATAAGTTATGAAAACAGTATTTCATATTGCGTATGCGGAATTGCGCATGTTATTTTATTCACCCATTGCTTGGTTGTTATTGTGTTTGTTTACTTTTCAATCGGGGATGGCATTTTGTGATGCGTTGGGCAGGTTGTTGGAAAACCGGGAAATGGGAGTGGAACACCAGCAGTTTCAGACTTATATTTTGATGATAGATGGTGTTTTTTCTGCAATAATGGGGAATTTGTTGTGGTATATTCCTTTGTTGACAATGGGATTGATGAGCAGGGAATATAATCTGGGGTCGGTCAAATTATTATATTCTTCGCCGATAGGCTGTCAGAAGATTATTTGGGGAAAATACCTGGCTATGATGGTTTTTGGTGTGGTGTTGCTGGCTGTATTGGTGTTGTTGGGTGTTTGCGGAGCCTGCTGGGTAAAAGATTTCGATATCCCGTGGGTGATTTCCGGAATTGCAGGCATTTATCTGCTTTATTGTACGTATGCGGCAATCGGGTTGTTTATGTCCAGTCTGACTCCTTATCAAATTGTTGCGGCAATCGGGACTTTATTAGTGCTTACCGTGTTGAATTATTTACAGGGGGTGGGTCAGGATATTGATTTTGTAAGGGAGATTACCTGGTGGCTGGCTTTGTCCGGTCGTAGCGGAAATTTTGTACAAGGGCTTATCGGACTGGAAGATGTTGTTTATTTTGTGGTGGTGATTGTTTTGTTTGTCGTGCTAACTATTTTGAAGTTGCGCTCGGAGAGACGAAATGATTCGAAAGTGGTGAAGGTATTGCCTTTTGTACTGGTGGTGGTAGTGGCTCTGTCAGTGGGTTATCTCTCTACCCGTCCCGTTTTGATGAAGTATTGGGATGTCACTTATATCCAAAAGAATACGATTCCGGTAAAGGCACAGGAGTTTATGGCTGAGTTGGATGATGAAGTGACTTTTACGTTGTATGTGAATCTGTTGGACCGTCGTTTTAAGGAAGGGATGCCGGCGTTCCGGATGAAGAATTACGCTATGTTTAAACCTTTTATCCGTTTTAAGCCGGATATAAAGTTGAATTATGTCTATTATTATGATGATTGTGATGATATGCGTCCGGATTTGGCAAGGACGGATTGGTCCGTACAGGATAAGATGCTGAAGATTTGCCGGGAGGAGGATTTGGATGCGGATGAATTTCTGACGCCGGAACAAATTCGGGAAAAGCTTGATTTGTCGAAAGAAGGGAATCGGTTGGTGTATGTGGTGGAACGGGAAAATGGCAGGAAAGCTTTTCTTCGTTTTTTTGATGATAATAATTATGTCCCGTCTGAAAGAGAGATTGCAACTGTTTTGAAACGGTTGGTTACCGATGTGCCGCATGTTTGCTTTTTAACCGGACACGGGGAGCGTAGTATTGCTCATACGGGTGACCGGAATTATTATTTGCTGGTGGTCCGTAATGACAGGGGTGCATTGAGTAACCAGGGATTTGATTTCGGGGTAAGGGCAATGACCGGGGTGGGTGAGAATCTGGAAGGAGTGGATATTCTGGTGATTGCTGACCCGCAGGAGGAGTATACTCCGGAAGAATTGCAAAAAGTAGAAGCTTATCTTGCAGCAGGAGGGAATGCGTTGGTGACGGGTGAAATGAACAGCCGGAGGATATTGAACCGGTTGTTGGCGGGTACTGGAGTACAGTTGGATTCTGTATTTGTGCATCAGCAGGAGTTGCCGGATTATGCCCCGGAACTGATTCCCGGTGAGATAACGGAGGTTTCCGTAAAACAATTGGGATTAGGGAAAGATTTGTATAAACACCGGGGGAAAGTGGTGTTGGACGGTTGTCTTGCTTTGGAGACCAGTGACAGTGATTTTGAGTGTATCCCTGTTGTTGAAGTTCCGGGTTCCGGAGAGCCTTTGGTGGTGGCGTTGCGGCGGACGGTTCAGGGTAAAGAGCAGCGGATTTTGATTGCCGGGGATGCCGATTTGTTCAGTGCCGGCGAAATCAGAAGGGAAAGAACAGGTATAAATGCCGGTAATTTCAGTTTTATGACCGGAGCGTTTTCCTGGTTAGCTAATAATGAATATCCATTGGATATGACCCGTCCGGAAGCGATTGATAATACGCTTTATTTGAGTACCAGGATGTTTGGTGTGGTGAAAATAATCCTGATGTGGGGAATACCGTTGTTGATTGCGGTGGTGGCTAGTGTGGTGCTTGTCCGGCGGAAGAGGAAGTAAATGAGATTCTCTGTCTTTGCATTGCTTTGTTGGATTGTATTTCAATTCTGATGATAGGTATTACATTACCAGGTGTTTGGATTGTAAAATAAACAGCTAACGGAATAGCAAAATTGAGAAAAGCGTAGCGAATGAACTGGAATAGCGTTCGTTACGCTTTTCTTTTTGGTTTGTATAAAGCCATTTCAAGCCGTGCGAAAGCCACTAAGTGCAAGAGTTCAGTTACTACCTCATTACCGTGCCGATAGGACAGATTTCTTGCCAAGTGCTTGTTTTTCTGCGTTCTGCGTAACTTTTCCTAGCTATCGGTAACACACTGTAATATAGTTTTGTAACCCAAAAAGGAGTGAGTTATGAGAAGTACATTCAAAGTATTGTTTTATGTGAAGAAAGGCAGCGAGAAGCCCAACGGCAACCTGCCATTGATGTGCCGCCTTACGGTGGACGGAGAGATTAAACAGTTCAGCTGCAAGATGGATGTTCCCTTGCGGCTGTGGGACGTGAAGAACAACCGTGCTTCGGGCAAGAGTGTCGAAGCGCAGCGAATCAACCGTGCCGTTGATAAAATCCGTGTGGAAGTGAACCGCCGCTATCAGGAACTGATGCAGACGGACGGTTATGTCACTGCCGCCAAACTGAAAGATGCCTATCTCGGTATCGGTGTCAAGCATGAAACCTTGTTAAAGCTGTTTGAGCAGCACAACACCGAGTTCGCCAAGAAAGTGGGACACAGCAGGGCAAAGGGTACATTCCAACGGTATATAACCGTATGCAAGCATCTCCACGAATTTATCCCGCACACTTACAAGCGTGATGACATTCCCCTGAAAGAGTTGAATCTCACGTTCATCAACGACTTCGAGTATTTTCTGCGGACGGAGAAGAAATGCTGCACCAATACCGTGTGGGGCTATATGATTGTGTTAAAGCATATCATTTCCATAGCGAGAAATGACGGTCGTCTGCCGTTCAATCCCTTTGCGGGATATATCAACTCTCCCGAAAGCGTGGACAGGGGCTATCTCACCAAATCGGAGATACAGACACTCATGGATGCCCCAATGAAGAACACCTATCATGAATTGGTAAGGGACTTGTTCATCTTTTCCGTTTTCACGGGGCTGGCGTATTCCGATGTGAAGAACCTCACAACGGACAACCTTCAAACATTCTTCGACGGTAATCTGTGGATTATCACCCGAAGAAAGAAAACCAACACGGAATCCAATATCCGCCTGTTGGACGTTCCCCAAAAGATAATAGAGAAATACAGGGGCTTAACGAGAGATAACAAATTGTTTCCCATGCCGAGCAATACCACTTGCAACAAGATACTGAAAGAAATCGGCAGACAATGCGGTTTCAAAACACGGCTCAGCACACATGTGGCAAGGCACACGAACGCCACGACCGTGCTGTTATCCAATGGAGTACCGATTGAAACGGTCAGCAGACTATTGGGACACACCAATATAAAGACTACCCAGCTATACGCAAAAATCACCGCCCAAAAGATAAGTCAGGACATGGAAACCCTGTCACACAAGTTGGCGGATATGGAGAAGGATATTTGCAGTAACATTTGATAACCTTAAAACAAACAGCAATGAACAAAGAAAGAAATCTTATCAAGATAGACGAGCATGGCAATATCACCATGCCTACCGATATAGACGCAATCGCCATGAGCGAGTGGGAAATCTGCGAACTGTTCGGGGTTACAGCTCCGACGGTTCGGGCAGGGATAAATGCTCTCTGCAAAAACGGAGTTTTGAGTATATATGACATAAAGCGCATTATCCGCATATCGGATAAATATAGTGCGGAGGTTTACAACCTCGAAACGATAGCCGCCCTCGCATTCCGTATCGAGTCGTTCGGAGCTACAAAAGTCCGCAAGGCATTGTTGGAAAGGATTATACACGGGCGAAAAGAGAAAACGACGGTATTCGTGTCGGTTGTTTCAGACGGCAATTCCAACAGCCGTTGGAAAGCGTGATGAATATCAACAAGCAAGCATATCATCATGCCAACAAGTTGATATGTCTGACGGAGTGACGTATTGAAATCAATAAACCAATACGACAGAACTTTCTGCCAAAAAGCGGAAAAAGCAAAGGATAATTTCCTTGCCGTAGGAAAAGCGGAGCAATCATTCCCGTTTACAAAGGCAAAGTAAGCACGGGGCTAATAGTCGGCTTCAAGGTCAGGCGGCTATGCCGTTTCCCGACAAATCTTCCTCTCGCTTCGCTGCGAGCGTATTTATCGGGAAAACCTTGTATCCGACCGCCCCATGCAAGAAAAGCCTTTGAAAACGGAAACGACCACCCCGCCACCCACCGACCGAAAAGGGGAAATAATATAAGGGGAGTTAGTGTTTGGCAAGTGCAGGAACGAAAACAGCAATTCGGAATGTCTGGCACACTTGGCAAAGTAAGTATAGCTGATTCTTTTAATCCAGTAGGTATAGTGAAAATATTGATTATAGACAGGAGGGTTACAACACCATTTCCGTATATGTTCACTCGAACATGGCAAGGTATGTTTTGAGTAACTCAAAACCTTTCGGGTTACTCCCGAAAGCGTGTCCGCAGGAACACAGCAAGATGTCTTTCCAGCCGCTCAAAAAGATTTGAGCAGTTCGAAAAGCCTTGCCGTCCGTGCGGACAATCTCACCTCCAAAGTCGGGAGATTGAATTTCCATGGAAAAGATAAACATGCTAAAATTAACGAATCATTAACACCCAAATATAGAACCCAGTATTTACATCGTGCTGCAAGATTCTTATAAACTTAATTCTCAAAAGTGTAATGGATATCAATAAAAAGTGCTAACTTTGCATTTGCTAAATAATGCGTTAATGACCTGAAATAAAATATTAACACCAAGATATAAAAACACCTTCACTATCTGATAGGCTTTGGTCAGCCTCGCAAAGATAGCGAAGGTGTTTTGCTTTAATATACGAAATAAGCAATGGGCGCATTTTGTGAAGATAGCAGAGTGAAATTTCCCACCCTTATGCATCTTATGGGGATGGGGTATAAATACATATCCCAACGGGGATTGTCCACCAAATATGTGACAATACCCAAAACGGAATCCGATACTCTCACGAACATCTTACTCCAACCGTTTTCGGAAGCCTATTTGCGCTTGAATCCTCAATCTACACAGGATGATGCAGACGCCATGCTTCACCGCATTCAGAAGTCGCTTAACAATGATGATCTTGGCAGGCAGTTTTATAAAGAAATATTACTTGACACAACGGACAAAATAATTGATTTATCTTCTCCCACGAACTTCATTCGTAACAACACGTTCCAAGTAGCCACCGAAATGACTTGCGGTGATTTGTCAAGCGACAACTTTCGCCCGGACATAACCATCTTTATCAATGGTTTGCCTTTGGCTTTTATCGAAGTAAAAAAGGAGAACAATCACGAAGGAGTTGATGCCGAACGTAAGCGTATGAAGACGAGGTTTGCCAATCCTCATTTCTGCCGTTTTTTGAATATCACGCAGATAATGGTATTCAGCAACGATATGGAATATGACGATCAATTGAAACAAGGGGCTTATTATGCAACCATCGGTAAAACGAATACTCTCTATAATTGCTTTCGCGAGGAAGGACAAAACAGTTTCCCTATTCAGAAAAGATACCATCCCGTTACTCCTGAAGACGAAGAAATATTGCTGCGTGACAATAATGTGCCTCAATACAAAAACAATAGCGACTATAAAACGAATTGCAAAGCCGAAACACCAACAAAGCGTCTCTGCGAAAGTTTGTTCAGTTTTGAACGTTTCTATTTTTTCTTGCGCTATGGTATCGCTTATGTAGACCACCCCAACGGATTGCAAAAGCATGTTATGCGCTATCCGCAAGTGTTCGCCACAAAAGCGATTGAACGCCACCTTGATAAAGGGGAGCACAAGGGTATTATTTGGCATACGCAAGGTAGCGGAAAGACTGCGTTGGCGTATTTCAATGTCAAATATCTGACCGATTATTATTCTCAGCAAGGCATTGTTCCACAGTTTTTCTTTATTGTAGACCGCATCGACCTTTTGGAACAGGCTCAAAAAGAGTTTACTCGCAGGGGACTGAAAGTCAACCCTGTTCAAAGTAAAGAAGACTTTGCCAAGCTGATAAAGGATGGTGTGACCACCCAAAACAAAGAGGGTAAATTAGAAATAACGGTTGTCAATATTCACAAATTCTCCAAGGACAGTCGGGCACTTGCCAAAAATGCGTATAATGTCAAGGTGAAGCGCATTTACTTTATTGATGAAGCACACCGAAACTATAATCCTGAGGGCAGTTTCTTGAAAAATTTGATTGCGAGCGATGAGAATGCTATAAAAATAGCATTGACGGGTACTCCGATAATCGGTGAAGGATACAATACCAAAGATATTTTCGGGGATTATATTCATACATACTATTATAACGCATCTATTTCAGACGGTTACACGCTTCGACTTATACGCGAAGACATCGGTTCGAACTTTAAGATAACGATGAAAGAAGCCCTTAACAGCATAAGGGTAAAAAAGCAAACTGTTAAAGAAATCGATGTTTATGCACACGAGAACTATGTACATCCTTTACTTGACTATATAATCAATGATTTGCAGGATTTCCGAAGCAAGTACTCTGACCTATCATTGGGGGCACTTGCCGTATGCAACAGCAAAGAACAGGCGATAATGATGTATCGGCTATTTTTGGAAAACTATGCAGATGCTTCTGAACTTGACAATTATACGGGTGAAGACGGACAAATAATTTACTGTAGTATTTCGGCAAATGAAATGGAGGTCAAGAAGACTTCACCGCAAAAAGGGCGTTATCGCGCTGCGCTTATCTTGCATGACAGTTTTGACAAATCCACCCGTTCCAAATGGATTGATTTATTCAAAGACGGGAAAATTGACCTGCTCATTGTTTTCCAAATGCTGCAAACCGGCTTTGATGCTCCACGATTGAAGAAATTGTACCTGCACCGTATGGTCAAGGAACACAACCTATTGCAAACGCTTACACGTGTCAATCGTCCGTATAAGGCTATGAAATTCGGGCATGTAGTAGACTTTGCCAATATCGAGGAAGAATACTGCAAGACGAACAAGGATTATCAAGAAGAACTTGAAAAAGAGGTTGGTCAAGAAAATACATCTTCAATGGATAGGCTGTTTGTTACCATTGAGGAAGCGATGACAAATGTTGCAGATGCAAAAGTTACTTTGGCAGACTATGACTTGACCAATCCTCAAATCTTTTCCCGCCAACTTAACTTGGTGGACGACCTTGCCACAGTCCGTACCATCAACAAAAGTTTAGAAACACTGCGCAGTGTGCAGAACATGCTAATCTCGCAGGAAAGCCCGGAAGCGAAAGATATTGTCGATATACCGGAAATATCAAATCTTATCAAAGCGGCACGCAATCGTCTTGACCTCCTCGCGTATGAGCAAAATTCAAATGATCGCGAAAACGTGAAACAACTGCTGAATGCAGCTTTGGAGAATATACACTTTTCGTTCTATAAGAAAGGGGAAGAAGAACTTGAACTTCAAGAGCAATACAAACAATCGGTGGCGTACACACGTAACCAATTGAATGCTTGTGTTGACCCTGACGACCCGGAATATCGTTCTATACTCGCTGACTTCCTTGCTCTTTTCAAGAAAAAAGAAATGGAATCGGAGGGAGAATTTAATATGCACGACCGCGTTCAGAACATTAACGGCATACTGAAACGTATTCGCCAAATGAACGAGCGTGATGCGTTGCGGGCGATTGCCTATAACGGTGACACTAAGTTCGTGCGTGTCGAAAAACGTTTGACTGAGCAAGCGGACAGAGAGGAACGGGAGCATACCGAACCTCGTACCTATGCTTGGACAAAAAAGAAAGAGCAGATAACGGCTGTCTTGCTCCTTATAAAAGAAGATGTGGACGATGCATTCTTCCACAACGAAGCGATTGTCGAAACTCCGGCTTACTTCACGAAAAATATATTAACTTACGTTACCCGCCGTTTTAAGGATGCGCAGATTTCCACTGAACGCCCGGCTCGTAAATATGTCAGCGACATTATTTTCAAAGAATATCAAACCATATACTGATTATGAGTATTGAAACTATAAAGCAACAGACAAAAGACCTTATCGACCGTCTGAAAAGTACGACAAACAATATCGGTCTTGGCAACAGCGGAAATGAATATACGGTTATCGTAGAAACATTCCTATATAAGTTCCTCAATGATAAGTTTATCTATGAGGCAAAACGGACACTGCCCGAACTTGCCAATGCAGAGGACGTTTATGAAGCATTGGAACGACTGTCCGATGAGGAGTACGAGGAAATGTGCGATATGATGCTCGACACTATCGTATTGAAGAAAGAGCATCTGATACCGTATCTTGCCAAACGTCAGAATGAGGATAATTTTGCAACCCTGTTCGATGCGACATTGGAGGCTATTGCCGATACCAACGAGGAAATTTTCTATATTCTCAACGAGGATGAAACCCGTATTTCCATTATGAAACCTCTCTCGGAGGTAGTGACCGGAGGATCTGCCAAGAAAAACGGCTTTTGCAAGTCGTTAATCGGAGATGTGGCAAGTTTTTCTTTTGAAGCGGCTTTTGCTGCCGGATATGATTTCTTCTCCACCATCTTTGAATACCTTATTAAGGACTACAATTCCAATGGCGGTGGCAACTATGCCGAATACTATACGCCCCATGCAATCGCATCCATTATGGCGCAACTGCTCGTCGATGAAAGCGAGGATGTTAAAAGTGTAACTTGCTATGACCCGTCAGCCGGAACGGGTACGCTTGTCATTGCCCTTGCCCACCAAATTGGAGAGCAGAACTGCACGGTGTTCACGCAGGATATCAGCGATAAGTCCTCGACCATGTTGATGCTGAATCTTATATTGAACAGTATGAGCCATTCCCTTACGCACGTTATACAAGGCAATACGCTGAAACACCCTTATCATAAAGAGGGACACGAATTGCGTAAATTTGACTATATCGTTAGTAATCCGCCTTTCAAGCTCGATTTCTCCGAGTATCATTCCGACCTCAAAGCCGACCATTACCGAGGGCGTTTCTTTGCAGGCATTCCCAATATACCCAACAAGGATAAGAAGGGCATGGAAATATACCTCTGCTTCTTTCAGCATTTGCTATACAGCCTGAAAGAAACGGGTGAGGGAGCTATCGTTGTACCTACCGGATTCATTACAGCCAAGAGTGGCATTGCGTTCAAAATCCGCAAACACCTTGTGGATAATAAGATTCTGAAAGGTGTGGTAAGTATGCCGAGTAATGTCTTCGCAAATACAGGCACAAATGTCAGTGTGGTTTTCATCGATAAGAACAAGACCGAAAAGCCTGTATTTATTGATGCAAGCAAACTTGGTGAAACCATCAAAATAGGAAAGAACCAAAAGACGAATCTCCGTCCCGATGAGATTACACAGATTGTAGATACTTTCCGAAACGAGAGAGCGATAGACCAATTCTCTGTTACTCCATCCTACGAAGAAGTGGCAGAAAAAGGGTATAGCTTTTCTGCCGGACAGTATTTCGACATTAAGATTGAATATGTTGATATTACAGAAGAGGAGTTCAACAGGCGTATGGCAGACTACGAAAAAACACTCACCGAACAGTTTACTGAAAGCCATCGGCTTGAAAATGAGATAATAGCCCAATTAAAAACATTGAAATTCAATCAATAAATCATGCTTGATAGTTTGACCCAATGGGCTACTCTATTAAGCCCAATAATTAGTGTAATAGCTATAATCGTTGCACTACATGTTGCTCGCAGTTCGTCGAAAGATGCGCAGGAACAAATTAAAGCTATTCGACATCTGCTTGATGTATTTGTGGCAGCAAATAATATGGATATCGTAGAAGCACAGCGAAAATACCAGCAGCAACTTATAGAATTAGAGCCACAAATAGAGGAAGCAAAATTTGCCGTAGAAACTGCTCATTCACCATTTATTGGCGGACCGTTAATAGAACAAATACATGAGCACGAAGAATATTTGAACCGAAAGGAGTACCTGAACCAACTTTTAGCAAAGCGCAAAGAGATAGGGGTCAATCTATCTTTGATTCAAGATTATATTCATAAAGCAACGCGGTAAATGGAATTGAAAAAATATAAATTGGGAGAAATACTTGATGTTACAAGAGGTGCGAGTCTCAGTGGCAAGTTCTATGCGGCTGAGGGTGAATATGTGCGCTTGACTTGCGGGAATTTTGACTATCAAAATAACTGCTTTAAAGAGAATAAGGCTAAAGACAATCTTTATTACATCGGCGACTTCAAACCGGAGTTTTTAATGAAGGAGGGAGATATTATAACCCCTTTGACTGAACAAGCCATTGGTTTACTCGGCTCTACCGCTATCATTCCCGAAAGTGGTAGATATATTCAAAGCCAAGATGTGGCAAAGATTGTTTGCAAAAAACATTTGTTAGACAAGGATTTCGCTTTTTATCTCGTATCCTCAAATCTTGTTAAACAGCAGCTAAGTGCTGCTGCTCAACAAACCAAAATTAGGCATACTTCACCTAATAAAATCAAAGATTGTACTGTATGGATTCCCGAATTGGAGGAACAAAAACGCATAGGCAAGTTACTCCGCACTATTGACCTCAAAATAGAACTTAATCGTGCGCTAAATCATAATTTACCGACACTTGACCGTTCATCAGCAGAGGCAAAAGCTTATCACGCTGCTTAATCAAGTTATTATTCTCGATTATATTCTGGTCAATCATCAAGTGGTATTGCGCAACAATAGTATGAAATGTTTCAATTAATGGTTCTGGAACTTCAAACCAATAATTTGCCAAGAATACATCTGTTTGAAAATTCTTAATACCAGAGGTTTTACCTTCAAAATTAAACATGTTATCATTATCATAGAGATTTTGCCATAGATAATAGAAGTACTCTGAAAACTCTCGTTTCTTCATATTGAATGACTGACAGAAATTAGAACATACTAAAGCTCCTCCATTTCTTTCTATAACTCCGTTTGTTATCAAAGCGACTCTACCTGTCGCTTGAACTGGGCTTCCTCCAGAAATTTCAATCACAATGTCACCATCTTCTAAAAGTCGGTCAGAGTGTTTCGATGTAATATGTCTTGTGGGCACATCATTTAGCTTAATAATATCTGCGCCACGCACACAACCTACTTTGATTGTTCCATCTTTTGGCGTATCATATCCCCAATCTCCACCTTTATTTTTATCTATAAAGTCATTAAGTGTAACTTCTTTCCAGCCTTCGGGTATTTCTCTCTTAATCTTTTTGTTCCACACCATTTTGCCACCGCTTGATTTATACGGCCTGCCATCTTTGTTGGGAAAGTCAAACTGCACAAACCAGTAATCGTAGAGTTGCTTCGCCATCGCCTCTAAATTATGATTTAGCTGACGATTAAGAATCATTTTTTGCTCGATTTTGAGTAGTGTTTCGGCAATGCGGTTTTGCTGTTCAAGTGTGTAGTCAGGTATTTCAATGGCTTTTAATGCGTTATCCAACTGCAAGTTTTTTAGTCCCGAGGTTTTACCCTCGAAATTAAAGAATATATTGTTGTTGTAGATGTGGTTCCAATATTGATATACAAAGTAAGGATTCCATCCGGTCTTTACTCTAAAAGCCACACAGAAATTGGTGCATACCACTGTCCCTTTTTCTGTTATTAATGCCTCTGAAACATAGGATATACGCCCTGTTGATTGTGTCGGACTACCGCCTGATTTTTCGATAATCATATCTCCAGCTCGCAACGTCTTTTCTTCAAAAGATTTGTCACTGACATACCGCAAGGGAATATCGCCAAACTCACCAATGGATATAGGAACAATGTCTGCGCCTCTGACACAATACACCGCATTAGGAGTCTCTTCACTCGGATTTTCATTGCCCCAATCTCCGGCAATGAATACATCGATAATATCAGCCAATCTCATTCTTTATCCTCCAACTGATTTTCAATATCTTCGATTTGCGGCAGTGCGGATGCCACATCTTCAAAGAGTTTTTCAGTCTCATATTGCGCAATGCCCAACGGTTGTGTGATACCTCGTAGAGCGAAACGTGCTTTGGTATCGCTCTTTGAGCGGCACAACAATAAACCGATAGTCGGTTTATCTTCGGGTGCTTTTACATATTCATCCACAGCCGAAATGTAGAAATTCAGCTTGCTGACAAATTCAGGAACAAATTCTACGGCTTTCAGCTCCACTACTACATAACAATGAAGTTGAAGGTGATACATCAGAATGTCGATGTAATAGTCATCGCCGTCCACAGTCAAATGGTACTGCCTTCCGATAAATGCAAAGCCTTTGCCCATTTCCAACAGGAAATCGGTAATCCGCTGTGCAAGATTCTTTTCTATATCGAGCTCACGTTGTAAAGCCACCGTACCTAAGAAACTGAAATTATACGGGTCTTTGAACGCATACTGAGCCAAATCCGATTGATAGGCAGGTAATGTCTGCTTGAAATTTGTAATTGCATTACCCTTGGCTTTGATATAACCGTTAGCCACTTGCGAAAGCATTACATCACGACTCCAACCGTTAGCGGCAGTTTCCATGATATAAAATGCACGTTCGGTATCTGTCGGAACTTTGGTAATGAGCGACATATGATGATACCACGATATTTGCGCAAGAGGCACTTGCGCAAATCCGTTCTCATCGCATGGCAATTCGGCAAGTGCGGCTTTCCGAATTGGTAACAATTCTAATTTGGCAAGCGGCACTTGCCAAATTGGGAAAGAGGGATATTCACTTGCGAACTTTTTCATATTACGCAAGTTACGCTCAGAGTAACCTCTATCATTAGGAAAACATTCCGAGAGATCTTTGGATAATTGCGCAATGACTTTCGCTCCCCAACCTTGCTCTTTTTGCTTAGTCAGAATGTCGCTACCGATTCTCCAATAAAGAGCAAGCATTTCGGCATTGACGCTAAGGATAGCTTTCACTTTGGATTGCTCTATCAATGAGATAATTTCTTTCCTCCAATTATTGTAATCTTCGGGAAGTATATCCTGTTTTTCAGTCTTTTGCGGTACTATTATGTTATTGTCCATTGTCCATGCGTTTAGACTGCAAAGGTACTGAAAGTTAGCCGATTTTCTATTCAGTTAAGTCAAGTATTTGCGATGTGCTATTTTTACATTGGTCTGATTGACCATGGCGTAACGCAATGTGGTATCAATCTTGACATGACCGAGCAACCGTTGTACCTGCTCTATCGGCATCCCTTTGTCAATAGCCATTGTAGCCAATGACCGTCTGAATTTATGCGGGTGAACTTTTGCAATGTTCGCTATCCGCCCTATTTTTCGCAAGCGTACCTCAACTCCACTAATCGTCAGCCGTCTATGAGGAGATTTGAGTGAGACAAAGAGCGCAGGATTATCATCATTCCTGCTGTTGAGGTATTTTTTGAGATGGATTTTGGTTCGAGCATTGAAGTACACCTCACGCTCTTTGTTTCCTTTGCCAAATACTACGCATTGCCGCTCTTGGAAGTCTATATCCTCTCTGTTTATCTTTACCAATTCACCTACACGCATACCGGTGGATGAAAGTAAGTCTATTATTGCCACATCACGCAACTCAATACAGCTATCTCGTAGTATCTCAATATTTTCATCTGTCAAAACCTCTTTTACAAGACTGTCTGTCCTCACTTTATGTATTCTTCGCACGGGACTTTTGGGAATATAATCTTCATCTTCTAACCATGCAAAGAAACTTGAAAATATGCGCCGTAAATTGTCGATTGTCACTTTGCTCAAATTTCTCAATCGTTGATTCTCTGCCAAATAATTACGAATATCATTCGTCGACATATCGGTAACATTTTTAACAACGCTCACAAAAAGTTTTTCTACCGAAGACTGATAATAATGCACCGTTTTTTCAGAACACCCTTCGATTTTCTTAGCAGCTAAAAACGCTTGAAGCAGCTCGCCATTTTCCCTTTTGCATTTTTCATCCGATGTCTCCTTGCGGATAAGTTCATACTCCTGCATACACTCTAAAAGCACACCGCCCAACTTCGCGATTTGCTCTTGTGATAAGAAACCGCCTACGGATTCTTCCACTGATTTGATAAATTGCTCTTTCATTTGCTAATGGATTTGTTTCCGTAATATAGCAATGTTCACAAATCCATAAATCATAATTTAGAGGCGATGGCAAAGCAACTCTACGACTACTGGTTTGTGCAATTTGACTTTCCGAATGAAGAGGGTAAGCCATATAAATCAAGTGGCGGTAAGATGGTTTGGAATGAGAAGCTGAAAAGAGAAATTCCAAAAGAGTGGTGCGCCATGACTATTGGAGAAGTTGAAAATAATATCATAACTGGCAAAACTCCGTCATGTGCCGATGAAGATAATTTCGGTGGAGATATTCCTTTTATAACCATAGATGATATAAGAGGCAATTTATTCGTATTCAACTCGCAGCGTACCCTTTCCACCAAAGGCGCAGAAAGTCAAACAAAAAAATACCTACCGAGTGGATCGCTTTCAGTTTCTTGCATTGGTACAATAGGGGTTATGGGATTCATTGCAAAATTATCACAAACAAACCAACAGATTAATTCTATAGTTTTTGAGAATGAACACAATAGAGAATTTGTATACTTTGCTTTGAATTTATATTTTGAGAATGCAAAAGCCAAAACTGGTAATGTATTTGCCAATATGAGTAAAGATGAATTTGCTTCGATAAAAGTGGTTTATCCGCCAAAGCAAATCTTACAAGAATTTCATAATAAGGTTGTTGCCATATTTGATAATATAAAGAATAACATTGATGAAATCAATGCTCTTACTAAGCAGCGAGACGAACTCTTGCCTCTCTTAATGAATGGTCAGGCAATGGTAAATTATGATTTAGCGCACGATAGACATTGTTTTGTTTACAACAAAAGTATGTTTCCCAAAAATAATGTTACCTTTGCACATAGAAAGAGTTATTTGACAGCATAGCACCGCAAATCGCTGAAAATCGCACGGTTTCCAACTCGTTACCGCTGTTTCTCAAATACTTCGTTAAATGTTTGTTTCTCAAATAGTTGTTTCAAACCACTGAAAATCTAAAATAAACTGTATCAGGTAGTAAAAATAGTAATTACCTTTAATACAGTTTATTTTACAATCTTTCTTAATCCTCGTCTTTTTTGGAATCTTGCTGGTTTCTGGGGATATTTATTTCTATTTTGTTTTTCCATTCCTCGGCGAGTATATTTTGACAATTTTCATACACGCTATGTATAATATTCATGCCTTTCTCCTTGGGAATCCTGATACTTTCCCCGACAATAAGCATGTCACTTATAGACGGATTCCCGTTGTTGTTTACAGAAGTAGCATGTTCACCATGATAACCGCTTTTACACAGTGTCAGGTCATAGGCCGGGGCGAGTAACCATTTGCCTGCTCTGCATATAAAGCTGAAATTTTTAGCATGGTCATCTTTATTATCTGTCAATACGTTGAAGACCATACGACGGAACATTTCTTCCACATCAGCAGGATTTTGGGTAAGATAGCCGGTAAGATGCAGCAGGATTTTATAATCTAATTTCGGTTGTCGGATGGATTCGTTCAGCAAGGCTCCTGCTGTGGCAATATGCAATCTTTCTTTTCCGGAGAGGTCGAATCGTTTACTGGCAAAATATTTACCTTCCAGCAGTTTGAAATCCGGTACTTGTATTTCGCATTTCCGGGCAGCAAGGTTATATTCGTATTCCATTTGTCCCATATCCTCAGGATCATACAAGTGACGGAATTTCACTAACCACGATCCTTGTTCATCCTTGAACAGGCATTTGGGACGGCAACCGCCGGAATTGCCGCTGTTAAAGTAAAGTATTTCTTCCCCTTCGTTTACTTGCTCTCCCAAAACTTCTAATGCCAGTTTCTGCAAGGAATCCAGTTCCGGTAAGGATTTATTTTCTCCGATATACGTTTCAGGAATGTAGCATAGTGCTCCCATCCCGGAATTACCGATAATACTGAGCCTTTGAACTGGAGTCATTGTACTGTCATCAATATTCCTTTTTTTGAGTAAGCGGTTGAGTAAATACCTGCCATATCCATCTGGCAGGCTGTCTTCGAAAATTCCGAAATTTCCATAAAAAGGTTCCGGCTTTGCAATAAACAGATCCGGTTTTAAGGGTAGTTCTAGAGGGGATATGGAAAACCCTGCGGTCAACCATTCTTTTTCATATTGGAAGGCACACCGAGTATTGTCAGGCGTCATTCTTAATTCGCCTACTTTTTGGTCGTGGTAAAATACGGCCAGTTTATCTGTCAATTTCATTACGCCCTCTCTTTCTGTTTTGGTTGCGGTGAATTCTGTCTAATTCCTGCATGGTGCTATATTTCGATTCTGCAAGCAGATTTTTAATTTCATCCGAATAGCCCAAGGCTTTGCAGAGAGCAACATAAGATTCCAGTGAGATTTTATGTACCTTTTCAAATTTTGCAATCGTAGATGCTGGTACTCCGCTTAATTGGGAAAGCAGGGCACGGGAGATATTCTTTTCTAACCTCCGTTTTTGCAGATTCCGGGAAAGCATCTGCATCAAATCTTCGACAGAATCTAGAGTAAAATCATATATAAAATTCATTATAATGTCTTTTATATTGAAATAATGGATGTAATCAATATTATTGTATTACTTGCAAAGATAATAAAATTCAGTAAAACAGAGTCTGAAAGTATACAACTTTTAATATGAGCATCAAATAAATCTAGTAAGCTCCAAAATTGAATTAAATAAGTATATTTTAGTTTAATATAACTGACTTTAGCTAATAATTACGATTCGCTTGATAATATAATAAAGTAATTTATATCTTTGTTAATGTGTGAGAATTTATCTTTTGTATGTGATAAGGTAGTATATAGTTGATGGAAAATAAAAAACAAAAAAATGATGATAAAGAAGGGATAAGAGGAGTGGCTTATCAGTGCCTTGTAGCTGTAAAATATGCTTTAGAATTAGAGCACTTTAACCTTTTGACCATTGAACATGAGGGGGATGTTACCTTTGATTCGAAACTTCAGATTGAAGTAAAACATCATGCCGATAAGCCTTCCATGGGGGATAAACACGAAGATTTTTGGAAGACGTTATATAATTGGTGTACTCAGGGGAAAGAATATGAACAGTTGATTCTGTATACGACTTCTCATCCTTCTTCGAGAGGTTCACTCTTAAGAGATTGGAATACATTAAGTATAGATAGGAGGCTTTATGCTTTGAAAAAGGTTGATTTTAATTATAATCTTGATTCTATTCATGAGTATTGCCTGTCAGCTATTAATTTGAGTATACTGGAAAATTTCAATCTTGATAAGCAAACGTTAGTACTCCTAAAATCATATAAGAATAAAGTATTTTCTAAAGATGCTCTGTTGAAGATTTTAAGAGAGAATCCTATATCAGAGGAAGAACAAGCTGTTGTTCTGAGAGAATGTAAGAATACAAATACTGAGGCATACAGGTGTTATAATTATTCAAGGTTTGTTTTATCTCTGGAGAAAGAAAAGTTACGTTCTGTTGTATCAAAGATACAAATAAAATGGAATCAGCCGATTGATGAGGAATTAGTGAATGAATTGGCTACTTCCAATAGATTGCGTATCATTCCGTGTCAGTCGGGAAATGAGTATCGAAAGCTGATAAAAGAAAAATTGGTCGGATTTATTGTGTCGAAAGTGATGGGTGAGGATCGATGGGAAGTGAAAGATAAACAGTTTTATGCGACTATCCAGGAGATAGGGAAAGATTATTTTCAAAAGAATTATGACCCTCTTTTTGATGAGTATTTAAATAAGAAGCCGGGCCCTGCTGATTATACGCTTTCTGAAGAAAAGAAATTTTTAGCGGAATTGAGACAGATTGAATGTGATGAGGATGAGGTAACAGATGCCTTGATTGACTATTGGAAGACCAATACATTGTTGGCTGAAGAAGATGAGAAGAATCCGGCGTTTTTCAATTTTGAGTATAAACCTTATAAAAACGAGGTAATGCATCCGAAGCTGATAAATAAAAAGAGGAGCATGTTGAATAAGCGAATGGATAAGAATGAAAATGCTTTGCATTTTTACAGAGATGCAAAGTGTATGAGTGTTCCTCCCTTTAAATCAATACCCGACTATCCTTATTTTATACATGGGACAATGCAGAATATAGTGGAAGATGATGAACTAAATTTTTCATGGTTGTATGAGTGAAAGGCTGATTCATAAAATGAATGTGAACCCTTTTTGGGGGAGTCTGATTCTCCGGGCTTTTTATCAGGGATATGGAAAATCGGAATGTCCGTTATTATATCATTATGTGATATTACCGATGGTACTGTATTCAGATTTGCGGGTAAAATTGATGCGTATTACTAAAAGGGCTACATTGTCTCACTTCCGGCATAATAATAAATTGGAATTTGTAGATTTTCAGCATAGAATTTGGCAACAAAAGCATTTGACGGATTTGTCATTGTTGGTTTTGACTAACCAGCAAATTATTGATTTAAAGCAGAATGTTCAGATAAAACAAACGTTTGATTTTGAAAATTATTCTGCTGATGTGAAAGAATATTTCCGGGCTGCTTGCCGTTTGGGTGTTATGTTGAAAGAGGAGCCTGTCAAAGATGTGTATAAAATTTTAAATGTCATTCCTTAATGAAAGCGTGTATTAAAGGAGTTGCTGTTTTCCGGGCTGCCGGAGGAGACGGCAAAAGATACCTGGAGTTAGGGCCAGGGCTGAATATTATATCCGGGCATTCTAAAACCGGTAAGAGTGCTATCATGGATATCATCGACTGGTGTTTGTGTGCAGAGAAATGCAATGTACCTAAAGGTGTTATCACTGATTTTACGAAAATATATTCGCTTTTGATAGAATTGAATGGACAGACTCTTTTGATCGGGCGCAGGGATGAAAAGTTAGGAAAAAACTATGTTTTTGTTAAACCGGTGAATTCGGAGTTAACAATCAGGGATGTTGTGTATGATGATTTTGAGGCTACTTATTTTATAAAGAGGGATGAGGCTTTGAAAGAAATCAACAGATACATAGATTTGTCTTTAAGTGAGAACGCGTTGGAGTTGGGTATTGAGGGGAAGGTCCCCAGAACGGATATCCGGGATTCTTTGTGTTATGTTTTGCAGCATCAGACA
>ERZ778514.399-NODE-399-length-42050-cov-5.801881_pt1 | contig 42050 bp, 38 predicted proteins | sample MGYA00510344_ERZ778514 | MGnify/ENA primary metagenome ERZ778514 (study PRJEB29527, sample SAMN07138968) | mouse gut metagenome | material: feces | host: mouse | place: China:Nanjing | collected 2016-01-25 ...
GTGCTTTAACAGATATTATGAAACACCCTCTGAATCAAGGATTGTGAGTGGAATACTAAAACGCCATTTGCAAGCATAAGGCGTATTGTGCAGGAACGGCCTGAGATTTTTAGGGTTAGGCCGGGCTTGTGGGCGCTGGAAAGTTTCCGCTATAAGTTAGAGGCCGAAGGAATCATTCCTCAGGAAAGAGTCGGTGGTGGAGCTGAAGACACGGTATTTTCACACGGTTATTATCAGGGGCTATTGATAGAGATTGGCCGACTGCGTGATATGGAAACTTATGTTCCGGCTCAAGACCGGCATAGAAAATGTCTTGGACGTGACTTATGCGATATGGTGTCGTTAAGTCGGGTTCCACAATTCACTTATCAGAAGTTGGTGCACAAAATAGGCTCAGTCGATGTATTATGGTTCCAGCATAACTCTCTTGATCCGGAGCTTCTTATGCCAAAGGCTCTTTTTGAGGTAGAACATACTACAGATATACAAAACTCGCTGCTTAAATTTCAGGAGTTACGGTGGTTCTTCGTAAATATGTTTATCGTTGCAGACAACAAAAGAAGAACTGAGTTTGCAGAAAAGATGAAATATAGCGCCTTCTCCGAGCTGAGGAATAACAAGCGAGTTGAGTTCGTGTCGTACGATCAATTGGTGAGCCAGTATAATCTGGTGTCCGCGCAGCCGAGCGTTAGCCTGCTTTTATAGCAAAAAAGACCTTGCGCCGGTGTCGGGCAAGGTCTTTGGTCTTATTTTGAGAATCCTTATACGGTGAGGATTTCTTTTTCTTTGGCGGCGAATATGTCGTCGATTCTTTTGAGGTATTTGTCGTGTATCTTCTGGACGGTGGCTTCGGCGTCTTTCTCGATGTCTTCCGACATGCCTTGCTTGATGGCTTTCTTGAGGCCGTCGATGGCGTCGCGGCGGGCGTTGCGCACGGATACCTTTGCGTTCTCGGCCTCTGCCTTGCACTGCTTGACGAGCGCTTTGCGGCGGTCTTCGGTGAGCGGCGGTATCGACAGGCGGATAATCTCGCCGTTGTTTTCGGGAGTGATGCCTACCTCGGAGTTGATGATGGCTTTTTCAATGGCTTTGAACATCGCTTTTTCCCACGGTGTGATGGCGATGGTGCGGGCGTCGGGCACGGATATGTTTGCCACGTTCGACACCGGCACCATGCTGCCGTAGTATTCCACCCGCACGCCGTCGAGGATTTTAGCGTTGGCTTTTCCGGCACGTATGCGGGCGAGTGTTTCGTCGAGATATGCCACTGCCATTTCCATTTTTTCTTCGGCAGGGCCGATATAAGTCTTAGGGTCGGTCATATGTTATTTTAATTGTTAGAGGGTGTTTCATAATATCTGTTAAAGCACAGGTTGGTGTGTTTTTGTTTAAACTGTTCATTAAGAAGAGGGAGCATAGCGGTTGCTATGTGACCGATGAGTAATGGGCAGGTTAACAAAAAGACGCCAAGACGGCACCATTGTTAAATTTGCCCTACATCGAATCATCAAACAATATCTGTCAGGGCGGCATCAAAGGCTTCGCCTCCAAAAATTTTGAGTGTCTTTATCCCTTCGCCTCAGTCACATAGCCACCGCTATGCTCCTTCTGCTCAGGTATAAATCCATCTCAAACTTTTTGGCCTGTGTTTTAACAGATATTATGAAACACCCTCTTAGTATACTACGGTGCCGATGGGCTCTCCGGCTATCACGCGGGCGAGGTTGCCGGGGGTGTCCATGTCGAAAACCACTATCTTCATGCCGTTTTCGCGGCAGAGGGTGGTGGCGGTGAGGTCCATTATCTTCAGCCCGCGGTTGTATATCTCGTCGTAGCTAATGGAGTCGAACTTGGTGGCCTCGGGGTCTTTTTCGGGGTCGGAGGTGTATATGCCGTCCACGCGTGTGCCCTTGAACATTGCTTCGGCCTTTATCTCCACGGCGCGCAGGGCGGCGGCGGTGTCGGTGGTGAAGAACGGGTTGCCGGTGCCTCCGGCTATGATGGCCACAGTGCCGTCGGAGAGGGTTTCGATGGCGCGCATGGGGCTGTACGGTTCGCCTACGGGGAACATGCCTATCGAGGTGAGCACCCGGGCGCGGCAGCCTGCCGCCTCGAGGGCGGAGCTGAGGGCGAGCGAGTTGATGACGGTGGCGAGCATTCCCATTTGGTCGCCTTTCACGCGGTCAAATCCTTTGGCCGCACCCGAAAGACCCCGGAATATGTTGCCGCCGCCTATCACTATACCTACTTCCACTCCGGCCTGCGCCAGGGCTGTAATCTGTTCGGCATACGAATTAAGACGGTCGGAGTCAATGCCGTAGCCTTGCGCTCCCATAAGGGATTCTCCGCTGAGTTTTAGGAGTATTCTGTGGTATCTGGGTTCCATAATTCAGGTTTTTGGCAAAGATAATGTTTTTACTCCGTACTGCCAAAAGCTATTTTCGGGTGGCTCTCAGGAAGAAGTACAGGTAAAGCACTGCCGCCACCAAGAGGCATACCGAGAAGCTGAGCACTATGCCGTAAAGACCGAGGCCGGCCGAAAAAGCCAGAAGGTAGGTGCAGGGGAGGCCTATCACGATGTAGCTTACGAACGCTATGTAAAGCATCGGCATCACGTGCGATGTGCCGCGCAGGGCGTTGGCGAAGCTTATCTGTGTGGCGTCGCCGAACTGGTATAGCACCAGCGGCACGATAAGCGTCACCGCGAGGCCTATCACGGCGGGGTCGGAGCTGAAAAGCCCCATTATGTGGCTGCCGCCGAGGGCGAACAATGCCGACACAAGCACCATCGTGGCAAGTATCAGGTGGTAGCCGCCCCACGCCGTGCGGCGCATCGCGGCCCTGTCGCCTGTGCCCGCAGCCTGGCTGAGCGGTATCGCCATGGCGGCGCCTATGCTGTAATAGATGCAGAATCCGATCATGCCGCTGATAGCCACTATCTGGAATGCCGCGAGGGAAACGGCGCCTATCCAGCCGGCCATTATCGCCGAGCCGGAGAATGAGGCTGTTTCAAAGGTCATCTGCATCGATACCGGAAAGCCCGTTGCCGCCACGCGGCGGAACATGCCGTCCGACTTGTCGGCTTTGGCACGGAATCCGGCTATGTACGGTGCGCCGCGCCATGTTCCGAAGAACACCCACAGTATCGCGCCCATACATATGAACCTGGCGGTGAGTGTGCTTATGCCCGCACCTGTGAGTCCGAGTTCGGGCATTCCCCAGTTGCCGTATATCAGCAGGTAGTTGCCGAATATGTTCACGGCGTTGGCCGCGAGCACTATCCATGTGGGCAGCGCTGTGTCGTTGCAGCCGAAGCTCCATTGGGCCAGTACGTTGAATATACATACCGGCAGCATGCCCGAAAGCACTATCAGGTAGTACGGCCTGATAAGCGGCATAAGCTCGTCGGGCTGGCCGAGTCGGTGGAGATTGAAGTATATGCCGAGCATTATCGATGCCACGGCTATGGTGAAAAGGGTGTTGACCCATATCCCCACGCGGACGGCACGCCCTATCCTGTCGGTTTCGCCACGGGCGTACATCGCTCCTATTATAGGTGTCAGCCCGTAGGTGAAGCCCACGCAGGCGAATATGGCGATGTTGAAGAAGTTGTTGACAAACGACGCCGAGGCGAGCGCCTCGGTGGAGTAATGCCCCACCATTATGTTGTCGGCGAAGCCCACGGCAATATTGCCAAGCTGGCCTAAAAAGAGGGGGAAGGCCAGCTTGGCGATAGAGCGGTATGTGGCGAAGTACTTCTTCAATGCAGGTGGTTAAGTGGTCAGGTGGTCAGGTGGTTAGTCGCGGTTGCCGCCGAAGATGCGGAGCAGGAAGAGGAACAGGTTGATGAAGTCGAGATAGAGTGTGAGAGCGCCTATGGTGGCGAGCTTGCCCACGGCTCCCTCGGGGGTGACCATTGCGAGGCGCTTTACCTGCTGGGTGTCCCAGGCGGTAAGGCCGATGAATATGAGCACGCCGGCGATAGACACTATCCAGTCGAGGGCGGAGCTTCGCATAAATATATTTACGAGCGAGGCTATCACAAGGCCTATGAGGGCGTAGAAGAGGAAGTTGCCGAACTTGGAGAGGTCGTTCGACGTGAAATAGCCGTACACGCTCATAGCGCCGAAAGTGGCGGCCGTGACAAAGAATGTCTTTACGATGGCGGCAGGACTATAGGCATAGAATATGGTGCAAAGCGTCAAACCGTTGACCACGGCAAACAGGTAGAACAGCAGCGAGGCTGTGCTTGAGCTGAGGCGGTTGATGGCGCCGGAAATGGCTATCACGAGGCCAAATTCGGCTGCGATAAGCACGAACATCATCCACGTGTGGGTGAACAGGAATGTCATATATGCCTGGCTTGTGGCGGCGAGCCATGAGGTGACAGCCGTTACGAGCATGGCGAGGAACATTTTGAGGTATACTCGCTTCATGGTGCTGCTCACAGTCGAGGCGAGGGCGGCAGCATCGGGGTAGTTGCCCCCGTAGGGGCGGTAATCGTTGTTGTACATAGTTGTTAGTGTTGTTTTGAGGAGTTGTTTTTGTTACATTCGTTCCGGCACGTTGATGCCTAAAAGCGCCATCGACTTTTTGATTGTCTTGGCTGTGGCGTCGGAGATTGCCATTCGCAGCGAGCAGATGGCGCGGTCTTCTTCGCGGAGTATGGAGCAGTCGTGGTAGAACTGGTTGTATTCTTTCACAAGGTCATAGCAGTAATTCGCAATCAGCGCCGGCGAGTAGTTGCGGCCTGCTTCGGCCACCACCTCGGGGAAGTCGGCCAGACGCTGTATCAGCGCTATTTCCTTCTCGTTGGGCACCACGGCCGAGTAGTCGAGATGCGCCATGCCGGCTTCTTCGCAGCGGCGCAGCACGGAGCGGATTCGGGCGTATGTGTACTGTATGAACGGGCCGGTGTTGCCGTTGAAGTCGATGCTCTCGCGCGGGTTGAAAGTCATGTTCTTGCGCGGGTCAACCTTCAGCAGGAAGTACTTGAGCGCTCCTTGGCCGACGGTTTCGGCCACGCTGTCGATTTCTTCCTGCGGCATGCCGTCGAGCTTGCCGAGCGACACAGCCACTTCGCGCGCCGTCGCTGTCATATCGGCCATAAGGTCGTCGGCGTCCACCACCGTGCCTTCGCGGCTTTTCATCTTGCCTTCGGGCAGTTCCACCATGCCGTAGCTGAAGTGCACAAGGTCCTTGCCCCAGCTGAAACCGAGGCGGTCGAGCAGCATCGACAGCACTTGGAAGTGGTAGTTCTGCTCGTTGCCCACCACGTATATCATCCGGTCGATGTCGTAGTCGTCGAAACGTTGCTTGGCGGTGCCGATGTCCTGCGTCATGTATACCGAGGTGCCGTCGGAGCGGAGCAACAGCTTTTCGTCGAGGCCGTCGGCGCTCAGGTCGGCCCATACAGAGCCGTCCTCGCGGCGGTAGAACACGCCTTTTTCGAGTCCTTCGAGCACTTTCTCCTTGCCGTCGAGGTATGTCTTCGACTCGTAGTATATCTTGTCGAATCCCACTCCCATGCGCTCGTAAGTCTGGTCGAAACCGGCATATACCCAGCTGTTCATCTTTTCCCAGAGGGCGCGTACTTCGGGGTCGCCTTCTTCCCACTTGCGGAGCATGGCGCGGGCGTCGGCCATGATGGTCGAGGCGGCCTCGGCTTCTTCCTTGCTCATGCCTTTGGCCTGCAGCTCGGCGAGCTCTTCCTTATAGTGCTTGTCGAAAGCCACGTAGCAGTCGCCTACGAGGTGGTCGCCCTTGGTGCCGGTGCTTTCGGGAGTGGCGCCGTCGAACCAGCGCTGCCATGCGAGCATCGACTTGCAGATGTGTATGCCTCGGTCGTTCACTATGTTGGTCTTTACCACGCGGTTGCCGCAGGCGCCGAGTATGTTGGCGAGGCTCGAGCCGAGTAGTATGTTGCGCAGGTGGCCGAGGTGCAGCGGCTTGTTGGTGTTAGGAGAGGAGTACTCCACCATCACCAGGGGGCTGTCGGGACCTGCCGCCTTGAAGCCGTAGTTCGGCTCCGACTCGATGGCGGCCAGCACGCTGTTCCAGAAAGTAGGCGTGATTACCAAGTTGAGGAAGCCTTTCACTACGTTGAAAGCGGCAACGGCCGGTTCGTTGTCCACCAGCCACTGTCCTATTTCGGCGCCTACGGCTTCGGGAGCCTTGCGGGCCGCTTTCACCCACGGGAATACCACGATGGTGAGATTACCCTCGAATTCTTTGCGGGTTGCCTGAGGCGCTATGGAAGCCGGGTCGGCATCGATGCCGTATAGTTCTTTGACGGCCTTCGACGCGGCCTCGGATATGATTTTATCTATTGACATATTGGGGTTGCTAAGAAAGAAAAGTATGCGTTGTAAACATATAAACAAACAATTACTCGTATTTGTCGCCGAATTTGAGGCGGGCATCGGTAACCATTCGTTTGATTTCCTGCTCGCGTGCCTTGGGGCATATCAGGAGCACGCCGTCGGCATCGGCCACGATGTAGTCCTCCAAGCCGTCGACCACCACGAGTTTCTCGCCGCGCACGGCAAAGATATTACCCGAGGAATTGTAGCTGAGCACGTTGCAGTTCTGCGTCACGTTGGTGTCGCTGTTCTTGGGCGACAGGTCGTAGAGCGCGCTCCACGTGCCGAGGTCGTTCCAGCCGAAAGTCACCGTTTCCACAAACACGTTGTCGGCCTTCTCCATCACCGAGAAGTCGATCGATATGCTCATGCAGCCGGGATATGCGAGGTCGATAAATTCGCGTTCTTTGGCCGGATTGCGGTAAGTGGCAGGCTCGGCGGAGTCGAACACGGCGGCTATGTCGGGCACGTGGCGCCGTATTGCCCGCTGTATCGAGGCTGCGGTCCAAAGGAATATGCCGGAGTTCCAGAAAAACTCGCCTGTGGCCAGAAATACCTTGGCCAGTTCGAGATTAGGCTTCTCCGTGAAGGTTTTTACCTTGCTGAAATCGCCCTCCACCTGGTCGCCTACCTGAATGTAGCCGTAGCCTGTTTCCGGGCGCGTGGGAGATATACCCAAAGTGAGGAGCGCGTCGCGAGCCTCCACGAAGTCGAATCCGTCGAGCAGGCTGCGCGTGAACTCGGCCTCGCGTGTTATGAGATGGTCGGAGGGTGTCACCACGATTGACGCCTCGTGGTCGCGTGCGGCCACGTGCCACGCGGCCCACGCGATGCAGGGGGCGGTGTTTCGCCGTGCCGGCTCGAACAGAATCTGGTCGGCGGCGAGCTCCGGAAGCTGGGCGCGTACTTCGTCGGCATACCTCTCATTGGTCATGATGAGTATGTTGGAGTGCGGAACGAGGTCGCGTATGCGGTCGTAGCTCATCTGCAGGAGCGTGCGGCCGGTACCGAGGAAGTCGATAAACTGCTTGGGCAGTCGCGCGCGGCTGTAAGGCCAGAATCGGCTTCCGATGCCTCCGCACATTATCACGCAGTAGCGGTGCTCTTTTTTGTCCATGTCGGAAAACAGTGTTTTGGCGTTATTCCATAAGTTTGCGGTAGCGGCGGCGCGGCAGCTCTTTGCCTCCGTTCTGGCGTTTCTTGTATTCCTCGTAGTCGGAGTACGAGCCCTCGAAGAACACCACCTGTCCGTCGCCCTCGAACGACAGTATGTGGGTGCAGATGCGGTCGAGGAACCAGCGGTCGTGGCTTACCACCACGGCGCAGCCGGCGAAGTCTTCGAGGCCCTCTTCGAGCGCGCGGAGGGTGTTCACGTCGATATCGTTGGTGGGTTCGTCAAGCAGCAGCACGTTGCCCTCTTCTTTCAGGGCCATGGCGAGGTGCAGGCGGTTGCGTTCGCCGCCGGAGAGCACGCCTATCTTCTTTTCCTGGTCGGCACCGGTGAAGTTGAAGCGCGACAGGTATGCGCGGGCGTTGACGTCGCGGCCTCCCATGCGGAAGCTTTCGACGCCCTGCGATATCACCTCGTACACGGAGCGGTCGGGCAGAAGGTCGTGGTGGGTCTGGTCGACATACGACACCTTTACGGTTTCGCCCACGTCGAAAGTGCCGTTGTCGGGCGTTTCCTGTCCCATTATCAGGCGGAAGAGTGTGGTCTTGCCTGCGCCGTTGGGGCCTATCACGCCCACGATGCCGGCGGGCGGCAACGCGAACGACAGGTCGCTGAAAAGTGTCTTGGCGCCGTATGCCTTGGCAAGATGCGAGGCTTCGATTACCTTGTTGCCCAGACGGGGGCCGTTCGGTATGTATATTTCGAGTCGTTCCTCGCGCTGGCGCTGGTCCTCGTTGAGGAGCTTGTCGTAGCTGTTCAGGCGCGCCTTGCCCTTTGCCTGACGGGCCTTGGGAGCCATGCGCACCCATTCGAGCTCGCGTTCGAGGGTCTTGCGGCGCTTCGAGGCCTGCTTTTCCTCCTGCTCGAGGCGTTTGGTCTTTTGTTCGAGCCAGCTTGAGTAGTTGCCCTTCCACGGAATGCCTTCGCCTCGGTCAAGCTCGAGAATCCAGCCTGCCACGTGGTCGAGGAAGTAGCGGTCGTGGGTGATGGCGATTACAGTGCCGGCATATTGGTTGAGGTGCTGTTCGAGCCAGTCGATGGATTCGGCGTCGAGGTGGTTGGTGGGCTCGTCGAGCAGCAGCACGTCGGGCTGCTGTAGCAGCAGGCGGCAGAGAGCCACGCGGCGGCGTTCGCCACCCGACAGTGTGGCTACTTTCTGGTCGTCGGGCGGGCACTGGAGGGCGTCCATGGCTCGTTCGAGGCGCGAGTCGATGTTCCACGCGTCGGCAGCGTCGAGAGCGTCCTGCAGCTCGGCCTGGCGTGCGATGAGGGCTTCCATCTTGTCGGGATCCTCGAGCACGTCGGGGTCGGCGAAGCTTTCGTTCACCTTGTCGAATTCCGCAAGCAGGTCCATGACGGGCTGCACGCCTTCGCGCACAATCTCTATCACGGTTTTCTCAGGGTCAAGCTTGGGGTCCTGCTCGAGGTAGCCCACGCTGTAGCCCGGCGAGAATACTACCTCGCCCTGATAGTCCTTGTCGATGCCCGCTATGATTTTGAGCAGCGAGGACTTGCCTGAGCCGTTAAGACCTATGATGCCTATCTTGGCGCCATAGAAGAACGACAGGTATATGTTTTTAAGCACTTGTTTCTGCGGCGGGTAAATCTTGCTCACGCCCACCATCGAGAATATTACTTTTTTATCGTCGGCCATTTTTTAGTTGTTTTTGTGGTTGTTAAACGCCCTGTCCTTATCAGTGTTTGCGCGGGGCGAAGCGGACGGGGTAGTCGGTCCGTACCTTGCCGGCAACGATGTCGGTAAGCTTGCGCTTGATAAGCTGCTTGCGTATGGGCGATATGTGGTCTATGAACAGGCGTCCTTCGAGGTGGTCGCACTCGTGCTGCACTATGCGGGCAAGGAAGCCGGATATCTCTTCCTGATGAGGCTCAAGGTTCTCGTCGAGCCAGCGCAGCATTATATGCTCGGTGCGCGGCACTTTTTCCGACACTCCCGGCAGGCTGAGGCAGCCCTCGGAACGCGATATGGTTTCGCCCTCGAGAATCTCTATTTCGGGATTTATCAATGCGAATTTGCGACCGGCGCATTCGGGGAAGCTGTCGGCCACGGGGTCGGCGTCGATTACCACGAGCCTTATGTTCTTGCCTATCTGGGGCGCGGCCAGCCCGACGCCTTCTGATTCGTACATGGCGTCGAACATCTGGGTCACAAGCTCTTTAAGACCCTCGAAATCGGGCTTGAGCGGCTCCGAAACGGTGCGGAGCACAGGGTGGCCGTAGCAGTAAACGGGTAATTTCATATCTGGTTGTATTTTTTACTTTCGAGATAGTCGGTCAGTATTATGGTTGCCGAAATTTCATCGACAAGCGCCTTGTCGCGACGTGCCATTTTGGGCAGGCCGCCGTCGAGCATGGCCCGGTGCGCCAGTACCGAGGTAAAGCGTTCGTCGTAAAATTCCACCGGCATGTCGGGCACGGCCTTGCGCAGGCGCGCGAGAGCGGGGCCTATAAAACGCTGCGATTCCGACGGGTTGCCGCGCATGTCGCGAGGTTCGCCCACGATGATGGCGTCGACGCTCTCGCGGGCGCAATATGCCGCCACGTATTCGGGAAGCGCCGATGTGGACACTGTGGTAAGCCCTCCGGCGATGATGCGCAGAGGGTCGGTCACGGCGATGCCGCAACGCTTGCGTCCGAAGTCAATGGCCATAAGTCGTCCCATATCTGAACTTTTGGCAAATATACGAAAAAAGCCCGACACAACCTAATGGCATAGGTGAGCAGGTGGTTAAGTGGATATGTGAATAGGTGAGCAGGAGGAGTAGGGACGCGGCGTGCCGCGTTTTTGCGCGCAAGAGCTATCGTTTCCGCGCAAAAGTCACTATCCTTCTGTCGGCAGCCAGCGGTAGAGGCGGTCGGCGGGGCGTATCTTTGCCGGCACGGCTATGGAGAAACTGTCGCCTTTGACGGCTTTTTCGACACTGCGGCCGTCTACCCGTATGTCCTCCACCTTTACCACGAGGGCTCCCGTGGTCGGCCCGGTGATTACCACCTCGTCGCCCACGCATAGCTCGGCAGCCTCCATAAAGAACTCGCCCACGCCGAGGCGCGAGAACCACTTCACACCCTTAGCCGCGTACTGCTTAACCCGCGTGGCCGAGGAGCCGTATTTGCCGGACCACTCGCCGAGCCGCTGCCCGAGGTAGTAGCCGTTCCAGAATCCACGGTTGAAAATCATGGCAAGGCGTTCGTCCCAGCCGTTGACCTTTTCCTGTCCGTATGTGCCGTCGCATACTGCCTGTAGGGCTTCCGAGTAGCATTCCACGGCGGTCTTGACGTATTCAGGCCCGCGGGCGCGCCCCTCTATTTTGAAAACCCTCACGCCGGCTTCGGCCATACGGTCGATAAAGTGTATGGTCTTGAGGTCTTTGGGCGACATTATATACTTGTTGTCGACATTGAGCTCGTCGCCCGTTTCGAGGTCGGTGACGCCGTATCCCCGGCGGCATATCTGGGTGCAGGAGCCTCGGTTGGCGCTTGAGTTCATCTGGTGCAGGCTGAGGTAGCATTTGCCCGACACGGCCATGCACAGCGCGCCGTGGCAGAACATTTCGAGCCTTACCCGCTGTCCCGACGGGCCGCATATGTCCTCGCGTTCTATGGCCTTCGATATGGCGGCCACCTGGTCGAGGTTCAGCTCGCGGGCCAGCACCATCACGTCGGCATATGCCGAATAGAAGCGCACGGCCTCGATATTCGATATGTTGCACTGGGTGGATATGTGTATCTCCACGCCGTGGCGGCGGCAGGCGGCGAATACGGCGAGGTCGGAGGCTATGACGGCGCTGATGCCCGCCTCGGCTGCCGCTGCCACGATGGCGTCGACTTTTTCGAGGTCTTCGTCGTAGACTATGGTGTTGACCGTCAGGTATGTCTTTACTCCGTGGCCGGTGCAGGTGGCCGCAATGTCGCGAAGGTCGTCGAGGGTGAAGTTGGCACTGCTTTTGGAGCGCATGTTGAGCCCTTCCACGCCGAAGTACACGGCGTCGGCACCGGCGTTTATGGCGGCGCTGAGCGATTCGCGGCTGCCTACGGGAGCCATTATTTCAAAGTCGCTGCGTTTCATATATACATACAACAAATCATATCCCGCCCGGCTCTTGCGTCCTTTCGGGATATGATGATGGGTTTTGCTTCGTTTTTTATTATTCCTGTCCTTCTGCTGCTGCGGGGAGCTCTACCACTTCTTCGGCTGCTACTTCCTCAGCGGCCACCGGGGTAGCCACGGGAGTGTCGAACTGGCCGGCGGGAGCTGTGGCGGCAGGAGTGGCGGGAGCCACGGGCTGGGTGCGGAGCTGTGTGCCCTGCGATGCCTTGGGCAAGGTGAATGCCGAGATGATGGAGAGCACTACAAGGCAGCTTACAAGCGTCCATGTGGCCTTTTCAAGGAAGGTGTTGGTCTGGCGGACGCCCATTACTGAGCTTGCCGCGCCGAACTGCGACGAGAGGCCTCCGCCTTTGGATTTCTGGATAAGGACAATGCCTATGAGCAGAATGGCTACAATAACTGTCAATACAATTATGACAACGTGCATATCGATATTAATTTTTTGAGTCGCCGTGTGACTGCGAAGCCTCTTTGCGGCGTTGGTTTATAATCAATTTTTGCAGGAAGCGCAATTGGTCTGCAAAGTAAGCGCTTTTTTTTGGAAATTTCAAGCGTAAGCCTGATATAATTTCGTGCGCGCGCTCATATCTGCCCTGTTTTATGAATATTCGGGCCAGACTTTCGCTCAGCAGGGAGTCGTCGGAGTGTTCCGGCCGGGGTATCGGGCTTTTTTCGACTTCTTCGTCTGCTTGTGGCTCAGGTTCTTCCTCTTTGTGCGCGGCGGGGTGCTCGCGGAGTATGAAGGCGGCTATGCGGGCGTCCGGCGAGTCGGGGGCGTCGGTCGGCGCCTCGGGCAGGTTTTCCTGCTCCTCGCGGGCAAGCATCCCGGCATAGTCGGGCGCCGGATTGAATATCATTTTTTCAATCAGAGCTTCTTCTTCGGGAGTGCACGAGCCGTAAGTGCGTAGGAATGTGTCGATTACATCGGTGGTGTCCTGGGGCTGCGGCTCTGCTGCGGCAGGGTAGAAGTCGCGCCATTGGTCGCCGTATGCGGCGAAGGCGAGTGTGCGCTGCGACGACGCGGTGAGCGCCAGCCGTTGGCGCAGCGCGTCGGTGTCGTTGTCCGTGTGCCCGTCGCGTATCAGGGCGAGCGCGGGCACGGCAAAGTAGGGATATCGCGCGGCGGCATCGGCCAGCAGTGCCCGCGCGTCGTTGTCGAGCGCGTCCGGAGCCTTGTCGGCGAGCGACTGCAGGAGGTTTCCCAACTGTTGCGAGGAGTCCATTACCAGTTACCGAGGGTTGCGTTGAATATGAGGTCTACGAGTTCTTTCGATATCTCGTCGCAGAGCTGGTCCTGGACGTCGGTCAGCATCTCGGTACTCGGAAAGTCGCGGTATGCGCTGAATGTCTGGTCGATGTCCTTGCCTTCCTGCTTGTTGTCGGTATATTTTACACGCACGGAAATCGTCAGGCGGGTATTGGTGGCATATCCGCTTTCGCCCACTGCCTGGGGCGAGAGGTTATAGCCTGTGATCTCGCCTTCGAGCTGTAGGTCGGAAGCGCCGTCGGTAACCTGCAGGCGCGTGTTGCGGTCGATATAGTTGCGCAGCTCGTTCTCGAACACCTGCTGCAGTGGCGGGTACACGAGGGCGGCGCGAATGGGGAAGTCGGATATGCTCACGGTCTTGTACACGGTGTAGTCGAGAGCCGACCCGTTGAATTTGTAGCTTATCCGGCAGCCGGTGAAGGCAGTGGCGAGCAGCGCTATCAGCAGTATGGGGAGGCGCAGTCTATTCGAGGCCATATTCTTTGATTTTGCGGTAAAGGGTGCGTTCGGAAATCTGCAGTTCGGCAGCGGCAGCCTTGCGGTGGCCGCTGTTGCGCACAAGGGCGTCGCGTATGGCGCGCCGCTCCTTGTCCTGCATTGTTTCGGGTGTGTCGAGTACTTCGGCGTACGGCACGTCGTTGCAGGGCTGGGGCGTGTCGGCGTTGTTGTCGGGCTTGCGGCTAATCACAAGCGATGTGGGGTACTGGTTTTCGGCGGCCTCCTCTCTGATGGCGCGGGCCAGCAGGTGGGAGTTCTCGTGAGGCTTGGCGGGCTGCTTGTCGATCTTCTCCTGTAGTTGGTCGATGCGGCTTTGCAGGTTGAAAATCATGCCGAAAAGCATTTCGCGCTCGCGTTCGTAGGAGTGCGCGCTTTCGCCTGCCACGGGCATATAGCTCGTGCTCACGGCCGGCAGGTAACCTTTGAGGGTGTCGGCGTCTATTTCCGCGCCGGCCTCGAACAGCGCCATCTGCTCGACAACGTTCTTGAGCTGGCGCACATTGCCCGGCCAGCGGTAGCGGCGCATCAGCAGCTCGGCCTCTTCCGAGAAGCCGACGGGTGGCATCTTGTAGCGCTCGGCAAAGGCCGATGCGAACCGTCGCGCCAGCAGGCGTATGTCGCTGCCGCGGTCGCGCAGGGGCGGCACCTGGATCTGTATTGTCGACAGGCGGTAGTAGAGGTCTTCGCGGAAGCGCCCGTCGGCCACGGCGCGCACAAGGTCCACGTTGGTGGCCGCCACGATGCGTATGTTTGTCTTGCGCACTGTCGACGAGCCTACCCGCAGGTATTCGCCCGTTTCGAGCACTCGCAGCAGGCGTGCCTGCGTGGTGAGCGGCAGCTCTGCCACCTCGTCGAGGAAGATAGTGCCGCCGTCGGCCTCCTCGAAGTATCCCTTGCGGGAGTCCACAGCCCCGGTAAAGGCTCCCTTCTCGTGGCCGAACAGCTCGGAGTCGATGGTGCCCTCGGGAATTGCGCCGCAGTTCACGGCTATGTAGCGGGCGTGCTTGCGGGCGCTTGCCCCGTGGATAATCTGAGGAAAGAACTCCTTGCCCGCGCCGCTCTCGCCGGTGACGAGCACCGACAGGTCGATGGGCGCTACCTTGATGGCGCGCTCCACGGCCTCGCCAAGCGCCGGGGCGTTACCCACGATGCCGTAGCGTTGTTTGGCCTGCTGTACGGCAGGCGAAGCAGTATATTGTCGTTCATTTTCCATTTGCGATTGCAAATATACGCAAAAATACGTAATTTTACGGCCTGCTCATTTAGAGAACTTAAACGCCATGGAACAGCAGGATTACAACCGAATCATCGATGAACGTGCCGGAGCCGTGTTTGCGGCAATGGAGGGGCGGGTGTCGCCCGGCGATATGGAGCGAATAAAGGCGGCCTTCGAGCTGGCGCGCAGTGCTCATTCTTCGCAGAGGCGCAAAACCGGCGAGCCGTATATCCTGCACCCGATAGCGGTGGCTACCATAGCGGCTCAGGAGCTGTCGTTGGAAGCAAACCTTGTGATTGCGGCATTCCTCCACGACGTGGTGGAGGATACCGACTACACAATCGACGACATAAGGCAGCGCTTCGGCGACGACGTGGCATTTCTCGTGAGCGTGGTCACAAAGCAGAAAAAGGAAAAGTACGAAATGTCGCGGCAGCTCGACAACTTCAAGCAGATGCTCAACGCCGTGCAGTACGACATTCGCGCGATTCTGGTGAAGCTCGCCGACCGTCTGCACAATATGCGCACCCTGTCGAGCATGCGCCCCGACAAGCAGATGAAGATAGCCGGAGAAACCGACTATTTCTACGCCCCGCTGGCAAACCGCCTCGGCCTGTACCATGTCAAGACGGAACTGGAGAATCTTAGTTTCCGCTTCCGCTGCCCCAGGGAGTACGACGAGCTGGTGCGTCTTATCGAGGGCGACAGGCGCGCCCAGGCCGAGCGTCTGGAAGTGTTCTGCTCCGAAATACGCCAGACGCTCAAAGACAGCGGCATAAAGGCGCGGGTGTACATCGAGTACCGCCACCCCTACAGCGTGTGGCGGAAGATGCACAAGTTCGGCGACGATTTCAACCATCTCAAATACCGCCATTTCACAGAGATAGTGTTCGACACCCCGCAGGGAGTGAGCGAGAAGGACATGGCTCTGCACATATATTCCATTCTCACCGACCGCTTCAAGGAAAAGCCCGGGGGAATAACCAACTATATCGACTCCCCGAAGGAAAACGGCTACCAGAGCTTCCACGTGAAGCTACTCGCCGACTTCGGCCGGTGGCAGGAGGTGCACATCAGCAGCGAGCGGATGGTGCGCGACTCGCAGCTCGGCTGCATTGCCGACCGTTCCGACGACAATATCCGCCGGTGGATTGAAAAGTTCCGGGCAATACTGCGCGATATCGCCTACCACGGCCTCGACGGCAGCACGTTCCTCGAAAATGTCGCCACCACCTTCTACAACGACGACATTATGACCTTCACGCCCCACGGCAACCCCGTGGTGCTGCCCCAGAAAGCCACGGTGCTCGACTTCGCCTTCGAGGTCGATCCCGAACTGGGCCTGCACGCCAAGTACGCCCGGCTCAATAATTTCCTTGCCTCGGTGAAAGCGAAGCTCCACAGAGGCGACGTCGTGGAGATATTCACCGACGACGGCGTGCACCCGCAGCCCGACTGGCTCGACGCCGTGGTGACATACAAGGCCAAGAACGCCATAGAGGCATACCTTGCCTCGCTTCCTAAAAAAGAATACTGCCGCTGCCCCGAGTGCAACCCGATACCCTGCGAGGAAGTGATAGGCTTCCGAGAGGCCGACGGCTCAATAACGCTGCATAAGCGCGACTGCCCCGTGGCGATAAGGCTTGCCACGCAGCAGGGCGACGATATAGTGTCGGTCGACTTCGTTGCCGACGAAACCCTCTATCCGGTGAAGATCGACGTAACGGCGGTCGATCGCTACCACCTCTTTATCGACCTTGTAGACTGCATCACCAACGAGCTGAATCTCAACATCGACAGCTTCAATACCTCGGCGGTCGACTCCATAGTGAGCTGCAAGATAGCCTTCCGCGTCCATTCCGACGCCGAATTGCAGACGGTGGTCCACCACATATCCGCCATCGCGGGCGTCGACACAGTCGCATTCTGACCCGCGTTTTCGTCCGGCGCTGCCGCTTACTCTGCGAGGAGACTGGCTATGGCGGCGGGGTAGAGGCGGTGCTCGGCGCTGTGTATGAGTGCTGTGAGTTCGTCGATGTCGCGCCCTTCGTAGGGCACGGCTTCCTGCGCTATGATGGCGCCGCCGTCGACGGTGCTGTCCACGCGGTGTATTGTCACGCCATACACCTTCACTCCGTATTCAAAAGCATCGCGGATAGCGTGCGCCCCCGGGAATGCCGGCAGTAGCGCCGGGTGGATATTGATTATCCTGCCGCCATAGCGTCCGAGTAATTCCTTGCCCACTATTCTCATATATCCTGCGAGGCACACCAGCGCTATGCCGAGGCGGTCGAGTTCGTCGGCTATCATTTTCTCGAAATCGCGCTTCGACCCGAAGTCGCGCGGACTAAATTCCAGAACTGGCACTCCGAGGCGCGCCGCCCGCCCGGTGACATACGCGCCGGGCCTGTCGCACACGCACAACGCCACCTCGCAGCCTGGTATCAGCCCCGAGCGGGCAGCTGCCGTGACGGCCTCGAAGTTGGAGCCGTTGCCGCTGGCGAATACTGCTATCTTTTTCATTTCATAAACACGAAGTAGACGGCGGCTATGAGGCATACGAAGGCGGCAAAGTGGTTCCACTGCAAAGCCTCGCCCTTGAAGAATACCACGGTGAATACCGTGAAGATAATCAGGGTGATGGCTTCCTGTATGACCTTGAGCTGCATCAGGGAGAATGCGCCGCCGTTTCCGGCGAATCCGAGGCGGTTTGCGGGCACCTGGCAGCTGTATTCAGCCAAGGCGATGCCCCACGACAGCAGGATTACGGCATAAAGCGGCGTGTTGGAAGATATTATCTTCATCTGTTGCAGCTTGAGATGGCCGTACCATGCGAATGTCATGAAAATGTTCGATACTACCAACAGTACGATTGTGATAATGGCGTTTTTCATCGTGGTCTATGCTTGGGCGAGCGATTGCATTTCTACGAGTCGGCGGTAGAATCCTGCCGCGTCCGGGGCGAGGAGTTCGGCGTGTGTGCCGGCTTCGACTATACGCCCTTCGTGTAGCACGCATATGAGGTCGGCATTGCGCACTGTAGAGAGGCGGTGCGCTATCACCAGGGTGGTGCGGCCTTTCATAAGGCGGTCGAGGGCCTGCTGCACAAGGGCCTCGCTCTCGCTGTCGAGGGCGGAGGTGGCCTCGTCGAGTATCAGCACCGATGGGTTTTTGAGTATGGCGCGGGCTATGGAGAGGCGTTGGCGCTGTCCTCCCGACAGGCGGCAGCCGCGGTCGCCGACAACGGTGTCGTATCCGTCGTCAGTGGCCATAATGAAGTCGTCGGCATTGGCTATGCGGGCGGCGGCGCGCACCTCGTCGAGCGTGGCCTCGGCAACGCCGAAAGCTATGTTGTTGAAAATGGTGTCGTTGAAGAGTATTGCCTCTTGGTTGACGTTGCCCATCAGCGAGCGCAGGTCGTGCACCCGCAGGTGGCGGATATCGGTGCCGTCTATAAGTATCCGTCCCCGCGTGGGGTCGTAGAAGCGCGGTATGAGGTCGGCGAGGGTCGATTTGCCGGAACCCGACTGTCCTACGAGCGCCACGGTGGCCCCCGGCGCTATCTCGAGGTTGATGTCGCGGAGCACGTCGGTGTTGCCGTCGTAGCTGAAATCCACATTGTCGAAGCGTATGCCGGCGCCGCCTGCGGGCAGCGGCTTGGGCGAGGAGGGGTCGGCGATTGGGTTGCGGGCATCGAGTATCTTGTCGACACGCTCCATCGACGCCAGTCCCTTCTGTATCGAATATACGGCTTTGGAGAGGTCCTTGGCCGGGTTTATGATGCTGTAGAAGATTATCATATAGTAGATAAACTTCGGGGCGTCGAGGGCGGTGTGGCCGCCGAGTATGAGGCTGCCGCCGAACCATAGTATTATCGCTATGGCGGTGGTGCCGAGCAGCTCGCTAAGCGGGTGGGCGAGCGACTGGCGGCGCGCCACGGAGTTCGACAGGCGGTAGAACACCTGGTTTTCGGCGTGGAAGCGGCGGCGCACTTTTTCCTCGGCGTTGAAGGCCTTGACTATGCGCAGGCCGCCGAGGGTTTCCTCTATGGTCGACATCAGCACGCCCCACTGCGTCTGCCCCTCGAAAGACGTGCGCTTGAGCTTGCGCCCGGCCTTGCCCATGGCCAGGCCGGCTATGGGCAGGAGTATGAACACGAATATGGTGAGTTGCCACGATATGGCCACCATCATGGTGAGGCACACTATGATCATCACCGGGTTCTTGAAGAACATGTCGAGCGACGACATTATGGAAAACTCTATCTCGGCAACGTCGCCGCTCATACGCGCCATGACGTCGCCCTTGCGCTCGGAGGTGAAGAATCCGATGGGCAGCACTGTCACCTTGTCGAACATATAGTTGCGCAGGTCGCGGACAATGCCCGAGCGGAGCGGGATTATGAAGTAGGAACTCAGGTATGTGGCGCCGGTCTTGAGCGCCGTCATCACCACGAGGGCGGCCGCCAGTAGCGCCAGGGTCACCGACGGGCCCCAGTCGACTACCGACTGCTGTATGTAGTAATAGAAGTTGTTGACAAGCACGTCCTTGAAGTCGCCCGTGCCCATCGGCATATAGGAATACACCGTGTCGTTGATTTTGAATAGCATCTCCAGAATCGGGATTATCAGGGCGAAGGAGAATAGCGTGAGGAATGCCGCAAGTATGTTGAAGAGTATGTTGAGTGCCAGATACTTCTTGTACGGCGGCACAAAACGGCGGAGTATTTTTATAAAGTCTTTCATAAATCAACTATTGGAGCGGGAACCGAGGCGGGCAGCTTGTCGGCGCCCAGACGCAGGCGGAGAGGGTCGGGATATAGATTGTTGGCGCGGCGCCCTATGTTCTTGGCAAAGCCGAGGGGGATTCCGTGCCATAGAGGTGTGAAATAGCCCTGTGGCAGGCCGTCGGGCACGTCGGGCAGCGATTCGCCGCGCAGGTATGCCAGAGCGGAGGCATAGTCGAGTTCTGCCGAGGGGAACGACCCTGCGGCGAGAACCGACGACATGGCGAGCATGTGAGTCGGGGCGAGCGAGCGCCCTTTCAGTTCGGCAGGGCGCAGGCCGATGCTCAGCGGGCGCACGGCGGCGCCAAGAGATGCCGCAAATTCGGCGTGTGCGCGTGGCACGAGGCTGTCGCCTGCCACGCAGAACCGCTCGGCGCTGTCTATGTGGTCTTTGGCAAATTCGGCCAGAGAGGGCATGGGGCGTTGCGCGTTAGTCCCTCGCTTTTTGGATGCCTTTTTGGAGCAAGCCTCCCCGTCGGGCTTGCGCAGCAGGGCCATGAAGAGGCCTTCGCCTCTCACGCGGCCCGGAAGGAAGCGGCAGCAGTGGGCGCCATCGCCGGGCAAGGCTCCGGGGAACAGCTCCATAGGCAGTGCGACAGGCTCGGCGCCGAGTTGTTCGGCCATATGGCGCGCCACGTCCTCGTCTTCGCGGCGGTTGAAGGTGCATGTGCTGTATATGAAGAAACCGCCGGGCTTGAGCGCCTTCCATAGGCTTTCGACAATGGAGCGCTGCATGGCCGCGCAGCTTTCTATCAGCGTCGGCGACCATTGCTCGACGGCCACCGGCTCTTTGCGCATCATGCCCTCGCCGGAGCAGGGTGCGTCGGCCGCGATGATGTCGAATGCCGACGGCAGGGCCGAGAAACGCTCTGCCGGCCCAACTGTCACGGCAACGCCCGGCGCGCCGTGCTTGGCGAGGTTCTCGGCCAGTATGGCGGCGCGGCGCGGGTCGGCCTCGTTGGCCACCACGTATGCATCCTTGCCGAGTGCCTCGATCGCTCCGATAGTCTTGCCGCCGGGAGCGGCGCAGGCGTCGAGATAGCGGAGGTCGTCGCGGGAGCCGAAGTGCCTGGCCCTCAGATATGCCGCGAGGGTGCCGACAGCCATCGAGGAGGCGTCCTGCACGTAGTAGGCGCCCGCGTGCCATGCCGGGTCGGCGGCGAAGAGGGGGCGCTCCGGCAGGTAGAAGCCGCCCGTGTGCCAAGGCACGGTGTCGGCGCCGGCGAGCGGCGCGGCGCCTTTGAGCGGGTTGGCGCGTGCCGACAGCGACGGCTCGCTCTCGCCGAGAGCGAGGGCAAGGCGTGCGGCCTCGGCGCTGCCTATGGCGTCGTCGAGCACGGCTCTGAAACCGTCTGGAAGGTTGCGGCTCATATGATTATACAACGGCTTATGCCGCGAAAAATTGTCGGGGCTTTCATCTACTTGCCGAACACTGCGCCGGGCAGATTGCGGCAGTTATATCGCGATGCCATAACCTCGCCGTAGGCTCCGGCTGTCCTGAATGCGAGCAGGTCGCCGCGGCGCGTTTCAGGCAGTGTTTCGCCGCTGCCGAAGCAGTCCGACGATTCGCAGATAGGCCCTACCACGTCGTATTTCTCTGTGCTTTCTGCTTTCGAGGTGATGTTCTGCACAAGATGGTGCGCGCCGTACAGGGCAGGACGTATAAGGTCGGTCATACCGGCATCTGCTATCACGAATTTGCGGTCAACGCCCTCTTTCACATACAGCACGCGGCTTATCAGCGAGCCGCATTGCGCCGTCACCGCTCGGCCGAGCTCGAAGTGCAGCGACTGGCCGGGGCGCAGCGCGAGGTGCTTGCGGAAAGTGCCGAAATACGACTCGAAATCAGGCACGGGGTTGGCATCGGGATTGTCGTAATCCACGCCGAGGCCTCCTCCCACGTTGATATACTCGAAGTTGATTCCTTGGTCGGCATATCGCTCCACAAGGGAGTTGACGCGCTTGCACAGAATCACGAAAGGCTCGTTGATGGTTATCTGCGAGCCGATATGGAAATGCAGCCCGGCGAGGTGCAGCCCCGTATGCCTCATGCAGCAGGCAATGGCCTCGTCGAGCATTTCGAGCGCTATGCCGAATTTGTTTTCCTCCAGACCGGTGGTGATATAGTGGTGGGTGTGGGCGTCGATGTCGGGGTTCACGCGCAGGGCGATATTGGCCGTCAGGCCGCGTGCCGATGCCAGTTCGTTGATGACCTCCAGTTCGGGAATGGACTCCACATTGAAGCAGCCGATGCCCCGGTCGAGGGCGAAGTTTATCTCAGAATCGGTCTTGCCCACGCCGGCAAACACAATCTTGGCAGCCGGGAAACCGGCCTCCAGAGCCGCGCGTATCTCGCCGCCGCTCACGCAGTCGGCTCCGAGTCCGCGTCCGGCAATGAATTTGAGAATGGCAGGATTGCAGTTGGCTTTGACGGCATAGTGCACGCAAAATTCCTTTTCGGGGGCTGCCGAGCCGATGGCGTCCAGCGTCTTGGCAAGCAGCTCCATGTCGTAGTAATAGAACGGAGTGGGAGTGTCGAGGAATGTCTGCAAGGGAAATCCTGTCATAAATCTAATCGTATATCGGTGATAACAATGCTGTGTGAAAACGGCCGCAATCCTGAAATCAAGGACCATAACCGCGAAAAATCCTGCAAAGTTACACAAAATATCCCAAACACCCTCCCGGCTCGCTTACCCCTCTTCCAAAAACAGTGGGATTAGGGACAATTTGATGAAATTGTGCGAAAAAATTGCAGGCGGGTGTAATTATCGGCCCCGTAGTGGCGTCTTATTGGTATCTAACACATACGTTTCAACCATCTACAGTCGTATAAAGACAATGATTATCACTCTTCGAGATGTAAACAAGACTTATCCGGGCGTCGTGCCCCTCCATGTTCTCAAGGATATTAATCTTGAAATAGAGCGTGGCGAGCTCGTGTCCATAATGGGTGCTTCCGGTTCGGGCAAGTCGACTTTGCTTAATATTCTGGGAATACTCGACAACTACGACAGCGGCGACTATCTCCTCGACGGCGTTGAGATAAAGAATCTCAGCGAAAACCGTGCCGCAGAGTTGCGCAACCGGCTGATAGGCTTCGTGTTCCAGTCGTTCAACCTTATAAACTACAAGAATGCCCTCGAGAATGTGGCTCTGCCGCTGTTCTATCAGGGGATAGGGCGCCGCAAGCGCAACGCCATGGCAATGGAGCAGCTTGAGCGCATGGGGCTTGCCGACCGCGCCCACCACCTGCCGGGCGAGCTGTCGGGCGGCCAGAAGCAGCGTGTGGCCATAGCTCGCGCCCTTGTCACCAATCCGTCGATAATACTTGCCGACGAGCCTACCGGCGCGCTCGACAGCCATACTTCAAAGGAAGTGATGGAGGTGTTCCGCCGTCTTAATGCCGAGGGTATGACGATAGTGATTGTGACTCACGACCCCGGCGTGGGCGCGGCCACAAACAGGATAATCCGAATCGTTGACGGCGAAATAAATAACGACAATGCTTGACCTTGTAAGAGAAATCGGCCAGACCTTGCGCAACAACCGTCTGCGCACCGTTCTCACGGGCATATCGGTGTCGTGGGGCATATTCATGCTCATAGTGCTGCTGGGGGCAAGCCGTGGCGTCACAAATTATTTCGAGTATGCGATGAGTTCGCAGAGCAACAATGTGATAAGCTTTTGGAGCGGTGTCACCTCAATGCCCTACAAAGGATACAAGGACGGCCGGTATATCGGTCTTAAAAGCAGTGACATAGACGCCATACTCCACGACAATCCCGGCAAGGTGAGCAACGTGATAGCTTTCGCCAGTGTCGACACTGCCAGGATAAGCACCTCGCTCGATGTGCTTACCAACGGCTTCGAGGCCGTATACCCCGGGGCGCAGGCCACAAACGGCATAGAGATGAGCCACGGTCGCTTTATAAACGAACGCGACATTGCCGATGCCCGGCGCGTGATTGTGCTGGCAGCCAAAAACGCCCGCCTGCTGTTCGGCAGCGATTCCCTGGCCGTGGGTAAGACCGTGCAGAGCCTCGGGCTGGCATGGACGGTGGCAGGGGTCTACGACCACCGCTGGCGCTCGCAGAGCATGGTGCCGTACACTGCCTACAAGGCCGTTACCGGGAATACCGACGAGGCATACGAACTCGACGTCACCGTCGAAGGTCTTGAAACCGAGGCCGACGGCAAGGCTGCCGAGAAATCCATACGCACCACGCTTGCCCAGCGCCACGAGTTCCATCCCGACGACCCCAACGCAGTATGGGTGTGGAACAGTTTCACGAGCTACCTCACCAACAAGGCCGCAAACCGCTACCTCGAGCTGGCAGTGTGGGTGATAGGCATCTTCACGCTGCTGACGGGCATAGTGGGTGTGAGCAACATAATGTTTGTGTCGGTGCGCGAGCGTACCCACGAGATAGGCATCCGCCGTGCCATCGGAGCCAAGCCCCGCTCGGTACTTGCCCAGATTCTTGCGGAGAGTGTGGCCGTCACCGCTATCTTCGGCTACATAGGAATAGTGGCGGGAACATTCGTGCTTCAGATCATAGCCTCGGTGATAGGCGATGTGGACGGCTTCAGGAATCCCACCGTGGATATATCGATAGCCGTAAAGGTAACCGTGGCGCTGATAGTGGCCGGTGCCGTGGCCGGATTGTTCCCGGCTCTGAAAGCAATTAAGGTAAAACCCGTGGAAGCTCTCCGCGACGAATAGTCACAGCTATGAAAACATCGTTTTTCGACATAGAGAACTGGCGCGAGATAGTTGCCACGCTCTCCCGCAACAAGACCCGCACATTCCTTACCGCCTTCGGTATCTTCTGGGGCACGGCGATGCTCGCCATGCTGTGGGGAGGAGCCTCCGGCTTTGAGGGAATCATGCGCCGCAATTTCGCAGGATTCGCCACCAACCTCGGCGGCTGTTTCTCCGGCACCCGCAGTATATCATACAAGGGTTTCAACAAAGGCTCCAGTTGGAGCCTGAACGAGCAGGACGTGGCTAACATACGCCGTATAGCCCCCTACATAGAGTCGTCCAGCGAGGTGAGTATGGTCTCCGTCAGTGCCGCTTATGCCGACAAGAGCAAGCGCGGGCGCTGTCTGGGCATTGAGGCTACCTATTCCGACATTCTCATCACGGTGATATACGAAGGCCGCTTTATCAACGAGTCCGATGTCCGTTCGTCAGCCAAAGTGGTGGTGGTCGGCAAGAATATGGCCACGGAGCTTTTCGGCGAGGAATCGCCCATAGGCAAATATCTCAATCTGAACGGTATATACTTTCAGGTGGTAGGCGTAGCCGGGCAGCTCTCGCAGGCCTCGATTATGGGTCGCGTCGACGACAGCTTCATAGCCCCGGCGAGCACCATGCGCCGGGCTTTCAATCGCGGAACGGCCGTCGACGCCTTCATGTACACATCGCTGCCGAGCCATTCGCCCTCCGACAACGATCCGTACATACGCCGAGCCATAGGCATAAACCACCCCATACACCCCGACGACGAGCGTGCTGTCAACTTAATGGATATTTCGGAGATGTTCGAGATGGTCGACAATCTGTTTTTCGGCATAAGCCTGCTGGCGCTGTTCGTGGGGCTTAGCTCGCTTATGGCCGGTGTGATAGGCGTGGGCAATATCATGTGGATCATCGTCAAGGAGCGTACCCACGAATTTGGCGTAAGGCGTGCCATCGGCGCCAAGCCTGCCGATATCACGGTGCAGGTACTCTCCGAGAGCGTGCTGCTAACGCTCGTGGCCGGCATCTCAGGCGTATGCTTTGCCTCCTTGGTGCTCGGCGTGGCCGACAAGGCAACTTTCGACCCCAATCTCGGCGCCGCAGGCTTCCAGATAAATTTCGTAACGGCGATGGTGATAGTGGGCGCCTTCTTCGTGCTCGGCTCCGCCGCCGGCACGCTTCCGGCCATAAAGGCTATGCGCATCAAGCCGATAGAGGCTATCAGGGACAAATAAATAAACCATATACTTATGAAAAAATTCTTTCGCATTTTGCTTTGGACGGTGATAGGCCTCGTTTTTATAGGCACATTCGTCTACCTTTACAAAAATTCGCAGGACGAGGAGGTGCGTTACTCCACCGTTTCGCCCTCGCGAGCCACCATAGAGCGCACCACAGTGCTTACGGGCAAGATTGAGCCGCGCGACGAAATCGACATCAAGCCCCAGATATCGGGCATCATAAGCGAGATAGAGGTCGAGGCCGGCGACCGCGTGCAGGCCGGCGACGTGATAGCGCGTATCAAGGTCATACCCGAGGCGTCGCAGCTTTCGTCGGCGCAGGGACGCGTCAACGTGGCCGAAATCGACCTTGCCGACGCCACCGTGAAGTTCGAGCGCGAGAAGGCCCTGTATGAGAAGAAGGTGATATCGCGCGAGGACTATGAGAACGCCGAGAAGACATACAACCGGGCAAAGGAGGAGCTGGCCGCCGCGAAGGACGCCTACCGAATTGTCCGCGAGGGCGTCTCGCAGTATAACGCCAAGGAGAGCAACACCCTGGTGAGGGCCACCATCACCGGCCTCGTGCTCGACGTGCCGGTAAAGGTGGGCAGCAGCGTCATTCAGGCCAACACTATGAACGACGGAACCACCATTGCCACCGTGGCCGATATGAACAACCTCATATTCAAAGGCAATGTCGATGAAACCGAGGTGGGACTCCTCAGCGTGGGCATGCCCATGAGCATAACCATCGGCGCCCTCCCGGAGCAGACGCCTACCGCCGTGATAGAGTACATAGCGCCGAAAGGCACAGATACCAGCGGTGCCAACACCTTTGAAATCAAGGCGGCGCTGACCCTTGACAATGTTGATGCCGTGCGCGCCGGTTACAGCGCCAACGCCACGGTGAGCCTCGCCAAAGCCGCCGACGTGCTCACGGTGCCGGAGAGCGTGGTCGAATTTTCGGGCGACAGTACCTTTGTCTATGTTATGACCGACAGCCTGCCGCAGCAGCTCTTCGAGCGTCGCGCCGTGGCAACGGGTCTGAGCGACGGTATACGCGTGGAAGTGAAAGAAGGCCTCGACTCTGTGGCAGTGCTTCGTTCCGACAAAATCAAATAAAGGGTTTCTGCTATGATTAGACAATATATGACGGCAATGGCCCTCGCGGCCGTGGCAAGTGCCGGCGCAGTCGAGCCGTGGAGCCTCGACAGTTGCGTGAACTATGCCATAAGCCACAACATAACGGTGCAGTCGCGCATGCTCGAGGCCGAGGGGGGCCGGCTGTCTGTGACCGAGGCCAAGGACCGCTTCCTGCCCACGGTGAGCGGCTACGGCTCGCAGAGCTTCAGCTTCGGCCGAGGCCTTACTGCCGAAAACACCTATGCCAACCGCAACACCTCGTCGTTCTCGGCCGGGGCGCAACTGTCGCTGCCCATATTTCAGGGACTGGCAGGCGTGCGCCGGCTGGACTACGCCAAGGCCAGCCTCCGCGCTCTACTGGAGCAGACCGAGGCTGCCAAGGACGACGTGACGCTCAATGTCACAAGCCAGTACCTGCAAGCGCTGTACACGGCCGAGATGATGGCCGTGGCCCGCGAACGCCTCGCCATATCCACATCGGAGCTGGCCCGCAGGCAGCAGTTGCTCGAAGCCGGCAAGATACCCGAGCTTGATATCTACGAGGCGCGGTCGCAGGTGAGCCAGGACGAGCTAAACCTCGTCAACTGCGCCAACGACAGCATCATAGCCCTCCTCGACCTTGCCCAGATGCTGAACCTGCCTTCGGCCGAGGGATTCGCCGTGCAGCCGCTGCCCGACTCGCAGATGCCGCTGCTGTCGCCCGACGAGGTGTGGGCAAACGCCGCCGAGCGCAACCACGCCCTGCGCGCCGGCGAGATGCAGGCCGAGGCTGCCGACAAGAACGTGGCGCTTGCCAAGACAGGATATATACCCACGCTGTCGTTCAGCGCAGGCATAGGCTCCAACTACTACAAGACATCGGGATTTCAGAACGAGGGCTTCGGCTCGCAGATGCGCCATAACTTCGCCAAGCAGATAGGCTTCTCGCTGTCTGTGCCGATTTTCGACGCCTTCGGCACGCGAAACAGCGTGCGGCGCGCCCGCGTGCAGGCACACACCACGCGCCTGCAGCTCGATGACAGCCGCCAGCGCCTATACAAGGCCATAATGCAGGCCTATACACAGGCTGTAGGTGCAGAGAAAAAGCGCGATGCCGCAGCCGTGGCCGTAGAGTCGAGCCGCGCGGCATTCGAGGCTATGAAAGTGAAGTTCGACAACGGGCGTGCCAATGCCACCGAGTACGAGAAAACCCGCTCCGACTACACCACGGCTCTCGCCCAGGCCGTCCAAGCCAAGTACGAAGCCATACTCCGCACCCGCATACTCCTTTTCTACAACAAATAAGCACCAATCCCACACCGCTGCACGCCGCGCCCCCCGACCCGGGACGAGGCGTGCAGCGTTTTTCGCTCCGACGCGCCTCGTTACAATCCTACGCCTCGCTTCAGGCTCCATCGCCTGCTTGGCCGCGATATATAGCGGTCCTACTGGTTAATTATTGTTAAAAACTTTGAGGCTTATGCCATATTCCTTTAATTTGCAGTACGATTCATAAGCTGTAGCGACAGCCTCCATGTTTCGACTTATAGTTGAATGGCGGGAAAGCGCGGACCGGTGTCCGTGGCGTATCCGCCGAAAAGGTGTTATTGAAATTTTATCTTCTTCATTCAAACTTGGCCGTTAGAATTAGCAACGAAGATAGATTGGCAATAGCACCTGCACTGATAGCTATACCCGTATCCTCGCGAGAGGACAGTATACGTCTTATCGGTGTGGGGGCTGTTGTCTTATCCGTTGCTAAGGTAAGCCAAGACCTGAATGAAGGATAAGACCGACGTATAATCCTCACACCTTTTTTCATATCCAATCATTAAAAAAGCCACCCCGGGGATTGGGCGGCACAGTGCAACGGTATGAGAAAACTTCTACTCTTAATCACATTGCTAATCAGCGCGCTATGCGCTCGCGCCGAGCTATGGACCCCGGTCGGCCAAGCCCTCTGGCAAGAAGGTATGCTGTCGTCGCAACATTCTTCTTGGGACGGCCTATGCTGGATTGTGCCGGTGGAACAATCTGACGAACGCCCCGATGTGTTCAGAATGCAGCCTTATAGTAATCATTCCAATTCGGCTAATAATCAGTTTGGTTCTAAATGGGAATACAGCGATGTTTATATGTACATACATATAGAAGACTGCAACAAGATATGGGTGGAGCCATTCAGATATTATTATTATGATTATCTTGTAGGCTATAAATATTATGAGATAGCGCAGCGATGTGATGAAAACTCATACAATAGCGAGTATTATGGAAAAACATATGGTAATACCATCGAATTTCCTGTGGGTGCCTTTCAAGTCTATAATAGTGGCGACTTGACAAAGTATAGTGCCAAGGACCACCGAATAATTTTCCCTCCTAACATTCTCAAGTCATTGCCCGAAGTATTTGTGCCGATAGGAGAGGGAACTTGGACAGATCCGTTTTTTGAGAAAGGCGGAGAGATACCGGAGCCGTGGCAGGTGCAGTTTGAGAAAAGCATTGAGCGTCCCGGATATTACCGTGTTAGGCCGTATAAGAGTAAGGATGCTGTTGAATTTAATGGGTGGAGTGATCCTGTCGCAATAATTTTGAACGCAGAAAACCCGGCCAAAGTGTATTTCGAGCCATTTGAGTTGGATAAATGCGGGTTCATTAGCCAAAAGGTGGAAACTGGTATGTATGGAGAACTTGAAGATGGGAAAATCATCATTCCCGGTCAGGCTTTGAAAATCAAAACGGAGTATGAGCCACGGTCTGTTCGTGACCTTATGATAGTTCTTCCTGATGGTTATACTGATACGCCTTCGGTGGCAGGAGTGTTCTTTGGTATAACTGCATTTAATTACGAGCCTCAGATTAGGCCTATCGAACTTATATCTTTGGAAAATAAGGCAAGTTTCAAAGAGTTTGTAAACAGTCAAAGCAAAGACGATGCCACATACCTTTATTATTCCACCGATCAGGCAATCAATGCTCTGTCAAATCATAAATATCCCGAAAATCTGGGCAGCGTTGCCTTGATTACCTTTACGGACGGAAATGACGACGGCTCTCTTGAAATGGTAGATCCTACATGGAATGACCATACGTATCAAAGATATTTGGCAAAGCGCATAAAGGAAACCAAAGTACAGAACATTCCTATAAATGCGTTTTCTATCGGTCTGAAAGGTAAGGACAATACAGACTTGGAAATGTTCAAGTCCAACCTTCAGGTTCTTGCATCATCCGATGATCAGGCTATGGAGGTCAATAATATGTCGGAGGTTGAGGCGACTATCAATGAAATTCTCGATAATCTCGAACGTTCGTGGGTCAACAAGAAGATAATGTGCAGCATAAACGTGCGAGCTACGGGCGACATTATCCGTTTTACCCTCGACAAGAGTTCTGAAGAGTTAAACGGCGACCCCGACAAGTCAGAGTTATGGATAGAGGGTACTTTCTCGCGTACTGACAATAGCCTTAACGATATAGTTTATCACGGACTTACGAGTACTTCCGGCAACAAGGTGGTATCTGAGAAGATAGAAATTGAAGAAGACGGCCGTGTTAAAGTAAAATATCGTTTTACGTTTGAAAACTTGCGTGACCTCGAAGGCAATGTATTCGAGCCCGGCAAAATAGCATTCTTTCATCGTACAAGTTCTACCGGCAAATGGCAGCCTCACACTGAATTTCGCGACGGCGAGGACTCTGGTACTGAAACATCGCGAACCTCGTCTGCCATTATGTTCGTAATGGACTGTTCCGACTCGCTCGGCGACGACTTCCCCGAACTGCAGCGCGTGGTAAACTCTCTGATCGACCGCCTTGTGCCGGAAGGAAGCTCCGGCATAGATACCCCCGAAATAATAGTTGACGACTCCGATGCCACGGTAGAGTACTACAACCTGCAGGGAATCAAGGTCGCCAATCCCGGCCCCGGCATATACATACGCCGTCAGGGACGCAACGTGTCAAAAATCCTGATACAATGAAAAACGCCACGTAGGGTCGCGATACATCGCGGCCCCGCCGAAAACACCCGCTGTTAGTGCGAGGAGGGAGGCCTGCCGCCTCGCTCCTCGCTTGTTTGAATGCGTGCCGGATTGCCGAGATTACCATGCGGAGGCGGGCGGCAATGGCCCGGCGGCTCTCGGGGCGGAGGCTGCGCCTATGTGGAGCGCCAGAGCGCGGCTCATCACGATGTCGTCGTGGAAACCCGCCTTGGCGCCATAGCTGCCGCCGGCCTGCTGCTCGTACACGCCGAGCTCGTCGCAGGCCATGCCGTCGTGTTCTATATAGCCGCCGTCGCGCACCAGCTCTATCATAGCCGCTATGAGCATCGCCTTGGTGGCGCGGTTGGTGTGGAAGCCCACGCGGCTGCTGAGCGCGCCGCCGATGCTGTCGAAGCACTCGCGGCGGTACATATTGGGGTACTCGTCGGCGAGGCGCGACAGTATGAACAGCCCCTCCGAGCCCGAGCGCGCGTATTCGTTCTCGAGTGTGTTGCTCTCCACAACCAGCAGCGCCATATTGTAGTAGCGCCCTATGTCGGCAATCTTGCGGGCGAGAATATCGTGGTCGATATGTCCGCGCCACTGCGCCGCCACTTCCGGCTTCACACCGGCCTCGAAGGCCAGTACCGATGCCACCGACCAGTCGCTTGAGTCCGACCGTCCGCCGATATCCACCCCCACGGTGTAGAACACTCCCCGCTGCGGGCGCTTCCACACTTTCAGACAGCCCGTGCTGTCGGCGCGGAATATGCCGCCTGCCAACTCTCCCCTTTCGTAAGGAGCCGCGCACGACGCCCTCAGCCGGTCGACACCCTCCGGCGAGAACACATTGGAATTGGTGGCAATGAATGCCTCGAGGTCGGTGGTGGGGTATTCCACGTGCATCTTCTGCAAAGAGCCGTTCTCGAGCACCTTGAGGCGGTGCCAGTATATCTGGTCGAGGCTCAGCCCGGCATTCCACAACCCGGTTTCGTACTCGTCGAGGGTGGAGGCGAGCAGTGCCGGGTCAGGCGGCATGTAGCGGTTTATCTCTATTTCGTACCACGGCACGAACACGGCGTGTTTGTCGCCGCGCCCTTCCTTGCAGCGCATCCACTCGGTATGGAAGTAATTGCCCATGCCGTTGGCTGTCGACTCCACCGCTATCAGCGACAGCGGTATGAGCGCCACCGCGCCGCAGACCGCGCGTATGAAGTCGTCGGGCGAGCGCGTCGTCCCCGAGCGCCAGAAGGCTGTTTCGCTTAGGTGGGCCATGGCATAGTCGGCGCCGCGTATGGCGTCGGGATTCTCGCTTGAGCCGAGCACCACCCGGCAGGAGCGTCCGTCGATTTCGTTGATGTTTATAGAGCTTTCAAAGCGTTTGAGAGCCGGAGTGCTGCCCTCGTCGCCTTCCCACAGCTCCTTGGGGTACTGCGACAGCATGGCGCGGTATGCCCCGCGTATGCTCGCCGACGTGTCCTTGACGTGGGCGCATATAAGCGCGTGCCAGTTGCGGACAAGGCAGCACTGTATCCATGCCATATACATCTGCACCAGCGTGCTCACTCTTATATATTTACTCATATATTTATAAATAGATATTTTACAGATGATTAGCTTAAAATATTTTTTTAAGGCTTGTTGCAAGTCATAGCTCATAATAGGACAGACATTTTCGATAAGTGAGAATTTTCGCTTAATTTTGTCTATTGAAAGCGAATAGATAATGCCAATAAAAAGATTCCAAATAGACAATTACAGCAATGATGAAAACAACTTATTGGAGTATGTAATCCGCGTAGCCAATGAGCTTGCACCCGATATAGTCTTAGATGAGAATGGAACACCTTATAAGGTTGAATCGCAAGCACCGTTAATTTTCAAACGTAGATATAACAACGGCAAACTTAACGTATATTTTCATTACGAGGATTATATTAAGGCAAGCAGTAACAATAACGAGAGTATAATTGATATAATTAGTGCTTTGGAAATTGACCCCGAAAAATTTTGGTATCTACTTTTATTCATATCTGACTATGTAAGCGGTAGCACTCTGAATACACTTCAATGTAACGCTACTCCTAAACAGGAAATAGAACAGCTAATAGACTTCATAGAGCAAAATGAAAAATCAGTAAACAGTTTTAACGGTGTTATCCCCAAGCAAGAAATGAAATTAACACTGCATATTAAAGGTAGAACACTTAATATCAGCAATCCTAATACTCTATCAGCAATAGCCAATTTTTGCAAACAGGCTCTATCTGTTGTGGAGAAAGACAGCTTATTAAATATAGGCACTACCACAGAATCAGATTTAGCAGATACAAAACAGATAGGACTATTTAGTGAAATGTTCCGATGCTTCTTTAATCTATATCCACAGTTTACAGCAAAGAGAAAGACAGGGAACAGCACGACCAAAAGCACATTACGCCTAATATCCAAGTTGGCATATCTAACCAAGCTGACAACCAATGCCGATTATGATTCAGACGATGAAAACCTAAAGGGAATCATAAAATTATATCGTAAACAAAAGACAGACACTATTAACACGATATACGGTTAGAATAATACCACATACTTTTACAATCCGCTTCTGTATTCCTTAAAGGGGAATATGAAAGTGGATTTTTTTGTTCCCTAATACCCCTGCCGAATTGAGCGAACTTTGCAGCGTAATCAATGACACAACTAAGTGTCAGCGAAAGCAGTAACACTTAATGCTTAATTCATGCAGACATTCAATAATTACTCGGAACTCACAACCCCAATAAGCGAGACAGGGCTAAACTTTATCCGAAGTTGCTTCAACGCAACACCAACAGGGATAAAGATGCAGTTAAGAGCTGATAACGGTTATTTAACTGTGAAACTAAGGTATTGGTATAATGATAATACAACTATCACACTTTCGCTCCCAATAGATAGAGATTTGTTCTTCGCTATCGTAGATACAATGTGTGGAAAGTTGAGTAAGTTAAATAACTATGTAGTCAAAAATCACCGTGTCGGCATCATAAATAAAACAGAAATAGAAAATATTTATCTTTCTATCATGCTTCGACTAACACAACTCTATAAGATAGAGATTGGGGAAAGATTCGTTTCTAAAAATGGGAACGTATATGAGCATATCTTATTCAGACCAAACGCCAATACTGTAATTGAGATGTTTGTTCCTGCTTCTAAGGGAGTAAGAATAGCTATTAACAAATTCCTCAATAAGGAGACATCAGAGAATGACCTACTAAATCAGCCTGCCTGTTCTATCGACAATTACGCAGTATATAATGGAATGGGTGAAATAAGTAATCTTTAAGAACGATGAGAAATTTGCCAAATTTTACCAACTCCGATGCGCATATATTTATTAAGGAGCTTATGCAGTCTAAGGAACATCTAGATATAACAATGAAAGATAACCCTTATATAGAAGTCTGTACTGAGCGCATTGCAAATTTTCCATACTTCATAAACAATGTGAGTTTGGAATGGATTATAAACTATCTTAAAACAGGGAGACATGATGATTTTGGAGTTAATCCAAATAAAAGAGATATTCTCGGCACGGACTACCAAACTAAGGTTCTAAAGGATTTAGTAGATAAGGGCTATCCTGTTTCAAGAGTTCCATTTATTAGAGAGTATATGCCCCATATTACAATAATTGTGTTTTTCCTATTTGGCAAACTTGTATTTCGCTTAAAGAGAAATCTGCAAATAATGGATTATCTAAACTCAAAAGGAATATGAAGACTCAATACAAAATTAATAAAGGACAATATCTAAGAGATATATTGCCTCTGATTCCGTCTAACACTATTCTTTATAAGAAGATTACAGGAATAGGAGCAACAACTGCCGAAATAAAGGCAGAACGGCACTCTATAATTGTTGTACCCAATAAGCCAGTGATAGATAGTAAATGTAAGAAACATAAAAATATCATTGGTATATATGAGGGTATAAGCACAAATGAAGTGATTAATCGCCTAATTGCAGATACCTCATTTCATAAGATAATGGTAACACCGGAGAGCTATCACAAGGTAAAAAAAGCCTGTCAGAAATTGAATATTAGCTTATATAGCACATTCTTTATGTTGTGCGATGAAGCTCACCAATATATTGATGATGCAGATTTTCGACCCGAAATGACAGAAACAATGAATGACTTTTTTCTATTTGAGAATAAGGCTCTTGTTTCTGCTACTCCGATTGAGTTTTCTGACCCTCGTTTCGTATCACAGGGATTTGTAAGAATCGAAATTTTACCGACCTATAATTATCGGTATAATATCACAGCTATTCATACTAATAGCATTTATATGGAGATTAAGAATATATTACATACATCTACAAATGAAATATGTATTTTCCTTAACTCTGTGGATATGATACATTCTCTTATAGAGAAGTTAGACATCGGAAATGACTGTGCGGTATTCTGCTCTGAAAAAGGAGTACGGAAATTCATTGGAGAATATAATTTCCCCAATGCTTATCACAGTTGGTGTGAGGATAAAATGAAAAGAATCTCATTCTTTACTTCACGCTTTTACAATGCTTTTGATTTGGAACTGTCATATCAACCCGATGTGCTGTTAATCACAGATGTATTCGCTACGCATTATACATGGCTTGATGTTAATACAGATTGTATTCAGATATTAGGAAGATTTAGAAATGGTATAAACTCTGCAATCCATATATTTAATACGAATAGAAAAATTCCCAATAAGGACAGAGACCGTATCAAATGGGAATTATCTGCACACAGACATTGCTATGAGGTAATGAGTACATATTACGAAAATGCGGCAACAAAAGAGGCGCGATTCGCTTTTGCAGAAGCATTAAAGTCAATACCGTTCTCTGATTATATTTCAAACGGAGAGATTAACTATTTCAAAATAGATAATAAAATTCACAACATCTGCGTGCAATCCACCTATGGGGATTATAATATAATCGAAAGTAGCTATTTGAAAAGCGATTTATTTGTTTTGTCTTTTAAGAACCGAATATATCCGTCTGATATAGACAAACTTGTTATTTCGCACTCTAAATTTACAATTCGAGTGAAACGTGCAAAAATTGTGAATATCTTAGCACAACTTAAAGAACCATACTCCGAAACAGACATAAGAATTATTACAGACATAAGAGCTATAGACCCTTTTATAGTTGAAGCCTACATGACGCTGGGTAAGACTGTTATAGAGCAACTTAAATATTCAGAAAAGAAAATAAAGGAAGCTCTTATAATGAATAAAAGAAATGGAATGGAAGTTATAGACCTCATTAAAAACAGCTTCAAGATAGGCTGCCGTTATTCAAACAAGTTTATAGTACAAGAACTTAATCGGATATATTCAAAATTCGATATATACCTATCGAAGAAAATAAGAGCAAATGCAATAAGTCAGTTCTTTGAGGTAATCCCCTGTAAAGTTAAAAAAGAGAGAGGATACTATCTCATTCAGGACTTGGTATAGCGAGAGGACAAACTTAGGAAATAGGACTTATTATAATCCCCATTAGTCAGTTTGTTATCCGTGCTCATTTTAGGTAGCAATCAATAAACATTTTATTAACTTTATAATATATAAGCGATTACAACACTAAAAATTAAATATAATGATTATACATATCCCGACAGGAAAAATCTTTAATAATAGGAAAGATGCTAAATTGTATTTTGGTACAGCCTATTATTACAAAATGGAAAGAGAAAAGAAAGATTTAAAATTTATCAATAATACTCAATCAGCTACTTATGAGTTACAAGGCAGAAATATTACCTTACAATGAAACGGCAAGCATCAATTATTCAATGATAGGAGATTTTCGACCTATTAACATATTCCGTTTCTTCTGCGTTTCACTTTTTCGTGATAAATGGTATTATTCAAGAGTACCACTTAAATATATTGCGGAATTAACAGGGATGAAAACCGCTGGAAATTTTACAAATGAACTTGGAGAATATCTAAACAAGAAACACTTTTGTGCCGAAACAGGAAACCCTCATTTCTCTCCACGAAGAAACCTCTATACTATTCCACCTATGGAGATTCAAAGTATTACTATACATAGGTCGTATGTTGTTTTAGATATTGACAGTTCAGCCAAAGGCTTACTAATACAATTAAAACTTTTGCAAACCTATGGTGAAGAACCTCTAACACCAAATCTTATACTATCCAAACTAATAATATCAAAACCGACTCTGAATAAGTATCTATTACAGCTCCAATTACAAAACTTAGTATCAATTAAATCCAACGGAGAAATAAAGGTAATGGATAACGAATACTTTTCTTCTCCAGATTTTTCTCAACAGAAAATTTCAAGTAGGCGAGATTTGAAACTGCAATATGGTGTGCCTAACATAATATTATCCTCTAAATCAAAGAGTGAGATAAAATAACTGCGTTTATTATTCCTATAATAAGGATAGTTTTTTTATCCAATCATAATAAATGAATAGATAGCACCATAATTCTCAAATATTCTTATCCTCTATTTTTATCCCCCTCCCCATTCTATTCAAAAAATTGTTCTCATATAAAATTTCAAATAGAGTACGTTCCAAATTCTGCAATATTTTCACTTCTATATATTCTAAACTCTCTATTCGTGATACCCCTAATACCCCACACCCATCTTTAGAGAAAAACAGAAGCGTTTAGCGTCTTTTGCAGTCATAGCTGAAAGTCGTGTCATTCGGTCTAAACTGTCCTAATTCCTTAATCGGGAGCAAAGGCACTTTATAAAGAATGACACATTTTTTGTGAAAACAGTTAAAGAGAAAATTGCACTCTGTTTAATCTCAAAATTCACAGATTAATAACTCTTTAATAAAAGTGCCTATGGATAGATTATCTTTAGTAGTCGTTTCAGTGGTAACAGTTGGGGGTTTGTTCTGCATTGCCCCTGTTGTTACAGGCTTTATTCTTGTCGCAGTGATAGGGAAAGCCATATCAGACCATAACCGCAAAAAATACCGATTATGAGCAATGTAGTTACTTTACCCCAAATCGCTACTACTCTAAGCGTATTGCAGAATGTAGCAGAAACAGTGGAGTTTGAGGAAGTGAAAGATGAAAGACCGTTGTTTATAGAAGCTAACACACAGGCAATAACTTTGCATGAACTGAAAAGCGAGTGCATTGTGCCTGTATTTTCTAAAGACAATGAGCTGACAATTTCGCACCCGAATTTCATCAAAACTGTATGTGATGCAGTCAAAACATTCTATCGTGGTGAAATCATTGATGAGCCACAAATCAGAGTGAGCCATGTTGTCAAAGGGAGAATCCCCGAAGCAATCCACAAGCCCGCTAATCAGCTTTTGGAAAGTGATAAGACAATCTACTATGAGCGTTGCGCTTTTGTCATTCAGATTCCCTCTATATGGGAGAATGTAAACGGACAGAAACTAACTCTCACTGTCGGAGGTGTTAGAGCCTATAATCATACTAATCTGTATGCAAAGAAAGGTGCTGAACGCTTCAAAATCTTTGTCGGCTTTACTTGTAAAGTCTGCACAAATCTATGTGTTTCAACTGACGGTTATATTAACTGTTTGGAAGTTACCGACACAGCGGATTTGTACAAATCCACTTTGGAACTTCTAAATCAGTATAACCCAGCCAAACACATTCACCTAATGCAGACTTTAGGGGAAAGCTACCTATCAGAACATCAGTTTTGCCAAATCTTAGGGAAAATGCGTCTTTATCAAGCGTTATCCCAAACAAAACAGAGAGCATTACCGAGAATGTTGCTTACAGACACACAGATAAACAATGTGGCTAAAGCATATATCAGTGATGAAAACTTTGGCGGAAGTGAGGGATTATCTATGTGGAATTTTTACAATCTCCTTACAGGAGCAAATAAGAGCAGTTATATAGATTCGTTCTTAGACCGTTCTTATAATGCTACTGAAATTGCAGTTGGCATAAGTTCCGCATTACACGGTGATGAGCGTTACAGTTGGTTTATAAACTGACTATAACAGAAAATAGAGGCTACGGGAATATCTGAATAAAATCGGGTGTTCCCATTGCTTTTATTGGCTCAACTTACACAAACTAAACGGACATTTAACATCTGTAACTATGGTAAACAAAAGCTATGTGGCGTATCTAAGACAATCCACAATGAAGCAACAACAGTCTGGATTAGGCATTGAAGCACAAAGAGAGATTATACATAACTTTATAAAGGATAAAACTCTTATTGCTGAATTTGTCGAAACAGAGAGTGGCAAGAAATCAGACAGACCGCAATTAATGGGAGCACTGGCACTATGTAGGAAAACCAACTCTATTCTAATTGTGGCTAAACTTGACAGACTATCAAGAAATGTAGCTTTTACAAGTCGCTTGCTTGAAAGTGATGTTGAGATAGTTTTCTGTGATTTTCCACAAGCCAACCGATTAATTCTGCATATTATCAGTAGTATTGCTGAATATGAAGCCAACTTAATCAGCCAACGCACACGCCAATCATTACAGGCAAAGAAGAACAGAGGGGTTAAACTCGGCATGGCTTCAAACCTTATGAGCAAACACAGTCAGGCAATAGAAAACAGTCGCAAAACCAATAAGGCTAAAGCGGAAAGCAATCCCAATAATCGTAGGGCAATAGCACTTCTTCGCACACTATTACCTCAAAATCTTTCGCTTACTGAAATGACTGCTTTACTTAATGAGCAGGGGTTTGTCGCTCCTAATGGTGGCAAATTCCAAATCACACAGGTTAAGCGACTTATTGACCGTATAAGCTGATAATCTAATAGACAATAGCTTGCCGTTTCAAATGATTTTTACTAATTTTGCACTACGTTCAAGAGTGAGCGTACATAATTAGAATGAGCATTTGAAAATTATCCCTGTTATGGAATCTGGACAATTCTACAACGACACAAGGATAATAGCAAGTCGCTCATGCTTTTGTAGTGTATATGTACTTACTATATACATTATCGAAGCATGGGCTATTGTCTATTATTTGTGTCAAGCAGTCCAGAGCTTCATAACGGTAATATTCAATAGCTTCATGCTTTTTCTTTTTATGTTAGGTAAGTAACAACCTCAATTCGCTTCATTGGAGCTATGAAGCACAATTTAATCAATGAAGAATATCAGATTAAGGTTAGCCCTATTGCTAACAGTCGTTTGTTTCAGTTTATCTTCTTGCTCAAAAGAAGATAATGTTGAGCCTGTTATTTTGGATAATTATTATTTGGAATTTGAAGCCCAGGGTGGTACACAATCAATTACATTCACAGTGAATGGTGGAGATTGGATTGCATGGGTAAAACCGAGTGAAAAAGCAGATTGGTACTCATATACGCCCTCCAATGGGTCAGCAGGGAAACATACGCTATCTGTAACTGTTGAGCCGAATCGAGGAGACATTCGGTTTGTTACTATTGAGATAAATAGTAATGGCAACTATAAAGAAGTATATGTGGTTCAACAAGGTAATTATTAATAGCTCCCAATGAATTTTATTCGTAATATCATTGTGTTTTTTTCTTTTGCCATAATAGCGTTAGGTTCATTAATGCTTGTTATATGGTTTGAGAATAGTATAATCTTACCCTCTTTAGGCGAACAATTTTCAGAGTATGGGATATGGGTTATATTAACAACTATAATCATTTGGATATGGAAAGTATTACCATTCTTAGGGGACATTTTTGCACCCTTGTATTCATTTAAGAGGAATAAGACTGACGTACAAACGGGAACAACTAACAAGAATAATAAAGCTATTTCGCAAACTAACAATTCAAATAATCCGCCGACAATTATACCTAAACCTCTTGGTGGATATGGTCGTGAACAATTAAAGCATATATATCTACTCGGCATACTCGTTCATCAAATTTATTATTCAGCAATAGGCAATTCTCTATCAGAGAAACAACAAAGAAAAGCATTAAGTATTCAAATGCGATTCTTTATTACCGTATTCCCTCAACGCAATGTAAAAGAATATTTTGACTTTACTGAATCGTTTATGGATAAGAACGAAGGACTTTCTAATTATTCCGTCTTAGAAGTCTTAGAACGAAGTACGCTGATATTTTCCTCGTGTGGTAGCAAGCAAATACGCAAATTACAAACTCTATATAATACGTTATACACTCTTTATATTGAGATTGGAGGTGGTAATAAGGCGGCTCTAAATTCCTATCTAAAATTGCTTGATGCCGAATTATCGAATCTTACTGTTGAGGACGATTGGAGGAATCATTATGCAAAAAAGAAAACACATTAAAATTGCATTGTCAATACTGATATGCGTAGGTAGTATTATATTCCTTATCTCGCAAATAAAATTGGATAAATGCAGGGATAGGAGTGCGACACCGTGCGCCATTACACCCGACTTAAAAGCGTTAATAGAGAGAATCTGTAAGTATTCTGATTCACCCGAAAAGATAATAAAGGAATGTTCGGAACTTGTATGTAAAAAACTTTCTTTTACAGCAAAGAATAATATCCAATGCGGTAAAGCAAACTGTGTCGGATATGCTCAACTAACATCTGCCATTATCAATTATGCCTTTCATGTCAAGAAGCTACCTTATAAGGCTAAACCTGTTGTTGGTAAAGTGTATTTATTCGGAATAGACCTCAATAATGTTGCTCAAAAGATATTACCTAAAAAGCATAGACCCTTTTTCAAAGACCATGATTTTGTAGAAGTGGATTTAGGAGATAAAACTGTTTTTATAGACAGCTCCTTACAAGACCTCACAGGATTTACTTATATACAAACCTATATTAATGAAACGTCTCATTAAAGTACTTATAGTTATAATATTCAGTTTTATAACATTAACAATAATATCCATGTTCTGGGGTCGAAGTGCCAAAACTTCTATTAATCCTAACTTAATAAAAGAGATATTAGATTATTGCAAGAAAAACCAACTCGATACAAACTATTGTATTATTGTGGATTTCTCCATTTATTCAGGCAAAGAAAGATTATTCATAGTGGATATTCCAAACAATAGAATAGATGTATCGGGATTATGCGCTCATGGTATAGGAAAAGACTTCGATTGCATCTTTAGACCTAAGTTTAGTAACAAGAATGGTAGCAATTATTCGAGTCTCGGACATTATAGATTAGGGAGAAGAAGAAAGACAAGCCAATATGACCTTAATGCGATTGAATTGCACGGATTGAATTCAAGCAATTCAAATGCTTATCAACGAGGTATTTTAATTCATGATGGCTTACCCGACATAAGTATAATAGGACTTCCTTGCGCTCCTTTAAGCCAAGGTTGTTTTACTGTATCGGATTACACATTTGATGTTATATGTAATGTAAAAGGAGATTCAAACAAAGCGATTCTATTATATGCTACCGACAAAAGTATTTTTTAGACATGTTTCACCACAGTGCCATATCTTATGCCTGTTTGACGTAATCTATAAGTGATAGGTTAAAAAACATAGAGTACATCTATCTATAATATAGACCCATAAATAGGGTTC
>ERZ778514.402-NODE-402-length-41796-cov-5.747035_pt1 | contig 41796 bp, 43 predicted proteins | sample MGYA00510344_ERZ778514 | MGnify/ENA primary metagenome ERZ778514 (study PRJEB29527, sample SAMN07138968) | mouse gut metagenome | material: feces | host: mouse | place: China:Nanjing | collected 2016-01-25 ...
CTTGAATGACTTACTTTTTTTCTTAAATACCATTTTCCTCTCTTGGTAGACCCCACTCGCACAAGGATTCCCCTATTTTTTAACTTGTTCATGACATATCTGACTCCATTTTTTGACATCCCCATGGATAGCAATTCATCTTCTACCATTTCTGTGCCAGTTTTTGTTGTTTCTGTATTTTCTATACCAGTTTTTATATTCGGACGATAAAAATTCACCCTAAACGCATCACCCATATCAATAAACTCCGGTTCCCTGATATTCCAAATCTTAGTCCCCAGTAAACTTATATCCTCCTGTTACAAAAATGGAGCGGAAAACCCGCCCCACCGTTAGATTCGCACTTCGAGCAGCGAAACGCTCACTCATGATTCTCTCGCTTTATTTCACCATTTTATTTGCTGCACTATTCCACTGCAAGTACATAATAATAAATCGGCTGACCTCCAAAGTGAGCATCCACGTCCACGTCGGGATATTCCTCTTCCACTCTGGCGATAAAGCTTTCTGCATCCTTCTCACTGACCTCTTCGCCGTAATAGATACTGATCAGCTCAGAATCCTCATCCACCAGTTCACCGAGAAGATCAAGGGCCGTATCCTCCACATCCTTACCAACCGCAAGGATTCCCTTATCGCCGATACCCATAATATCTCCTTCATGAATCTCCTTGTCGTCTATATGAGTATCCCGCACTGCATAGGTTACCTGCCCGGTCTTCACATTCCCGATCTCTTCTAACATGGCTTCCTCGTTGCTCTTAACATCCGCGTCCGCCATAAAGTTGATGATCGCTGTAATCCCCTGCGGCACTGTCTTTGTCGGGATAACGACGATCTCCTTATCCTCCACAAGCTCCTTCGCCTGATTTGCAGCCAGAACGATATTCTTATTATTCGGAAGAATAAAGATCGTATCGGCATTCACCTGATCAATGGCATTGAGCATATCCTCCGTGCTCGGGTTCATCGTCTGTCCGCCTTCTATAATATAGTCCGCGCCAAGCTCCCTAAAGATTCCATTGATCCCTTCACCGATAGACACTGCAATAAATCCGATGGGCTTTCTCGGTTCTGTGCTCTTAACTTCCCTGATCTGCTTCTCCTCGGCCTCCTGCTCCCTCGCAAGCTTCTCGGCATCACGGATCAACTTCTCCTGATGCTCCTCCCGCATATTGTCGATCTTCATGCGGGAAAGCTGCCCGTAGCCCAATGCCTTCTGGATTGCAAGACCCGGATCGTTCGTATGGACGTGCACCTTTACAACATCATCATCCGCTACACATACGATAGAATCGCCGATGGACGACAGATACGCCTTGAACTCCTGCTCATCCTTTTCTGTAAATTCTTTTTCAACTAATATAATAAACTCTGTACAATAACCAAATTTAATATCCACTTCCTCTGCGGGCGCACTCTTCACCGCACTAAGCGTTACACTTGAGGTAATCTCAGTATAATCAACCTCTTTGCCTAAGAACGCGTCATAAGCCCCCTTGATCACCTCTAAAAGCCCCTGTCCGCCAGAGTCCACAACCCCTGCTTCCTTCAGCACCGGAAGCATATCCGGCGTCTTTAAAAGCACTTCCTCCGCATACTGAATGACAGCCGGAAGAAACACCTCCAGATCATCAGTCTCTTGAGCCATCTGGGCCGCCTTCTGGGCGATCCCGCTGGCAACCGTAAGGATGGTCCCTTCTTTCGGCTTCATGACTGCCTTGTACGCTGTCTCCCTTGCTCTGCTGCATGCAGCGGCAAGACCTGTCACATCGATCTCGCTCTCCTCCCGGATTGATTTTGTAAACCCACGGAGGAGCTGGGAGAGAATCACTCCCGAATTGCCTCTGGCTCCCCTGAGGGAACCAGATGAAATAGCTTTTGCCAAATCCTTCATCGTCGGTTTATTAAGTGCGGCAACTTCTTTTGCCGCTGCCATGATCGTAAGCGACATATTCGTTCCGGTATCACCGTCCGGCACCGGGAATACGTTCAGCTCGTTGATAATTTCCTTTTTTGCCTCGATATTGTGCGCGCCTGCCAGAAACATCTTTGCAAGCATCTCCACATTCATAGATTTTGTAGCCACTTCTTACCTTCCTCCTTAGCTTAGTCAATGACTCTTACGCCTTCTATATAGATATTGATCTTATCTACAGGCATACCGGAAAATTCCTCTACCCTGTACTGTACATTGCTGATCAAATTCTCTGTAACAGCCGAAATGCTTACACCGTATGAAACAATGATATGAAAATCAAGAGCAATATGATTCTCCTCAGAGATCGACACCTGAATTCCTCTCGTAAGACTCTCTTTCTTCAGCAGATGGACCAGACCGTCTTTCATATTCACTGCCGCCATGCCAACAATACCAAAACACTCAACCGCTACCGTACCTGCATATTTGGCAATTACTTCCGAATCAATTGTAATAATGCCAAGATCAGTATTCATGCATCCTTTCATACCAGAAACCTCCATCTTCCTATCGTTAAAGTTATCATAACCCAAACTAACGTCTAACATATATATTATACTCTGTTTTCCAGACTTTTACAATCAAATCTGTAAAATCTTAACATTATGCTGAAAAAAAAGAATCAGATTCCATTGAACCTGATTCTTTCATACGCTCTTAATTATGCACGCTCAACTTTACCGGACCTTAAGCATGAAGTACATACATACATCTTCTTTGTTCCGCCGTTCTCTGTTTTCACACGAACTGATTTTACGTTTGATTTCCACATCTTTGGTGTTTTTCTATTAGAATGGCTTACATTATTCCCAAAGTGAGCACCCTTTTCGCAAATTGCACATTTTGCCATGACTGCACCTCCTAACGCTCAAAATAAGTCCCTGAAACGGACTCACAACACTAGGTATTGTAGCATACAAGCTTTAATAATGCAAGTATAATTTTGTAAACACGTCCAAATTGCCTCTTACTAACAGCAGAACAGATTATATCCTGCCAGAATGCACAGTATAATACTGATTACTTCAATGAATGTATTCGGCAGGATCAGTGAGAGAATCAAGCCCACGGCAACCCAGAACAGGGCAAACCCGATCACACGCTTCATAGTCATGCACCCGTTCCTCTTTTGTGTATTCTATGCGCGCCCCGCCTGCTTTATGCGTCAATCTCTTATCTTTACATATCCGAATCTAAGATGTCAGACACATCCTGCTCTGTAAGCTCGTCATCTCCTTTTGTGAATTTATCTACTACATCCGGTACCATATCAAGAATCTTTGTGATCGTATCCTGATTCTTGATGTTCACAAGCTTCGTCTTCCCATTCTGAAGTACCAGAACAGCGCATGGCGTCATCTTACCGCCGATTCCGCCGCCCCCCTGTTCCTTCTTGTCACTGGAAAGCGCGCCCGCGCCAAGACCGAAGGATACGTCAACCAGCGGCAGGATAATCGTATCCCCAATGTGGATTGCATCCCCCACGACCGTCTTGGATGAAATGATCCCGTCAACACCCTTGAATAAAGACTCTACCGTCCCTTTAAAACTATTGTCTGCCATATGCTATCTCCTCTCGCATTATATTTCAAAATTCCTGATATCCCTGTAAGTTCTGCGTACGTTCCTGCTAAAGAAAAGGTTCCATGCCATAATCACGAAATGGCAAAAGCGGATGCCTCCCTTCACATACAGCTTTCCTGTCAGCTTTTTTTCCGTAAAATCCGGCTTTAACGAAACAACTCTCCCGAAAAACGGATAAAAAAGCGCGATCGCCGCCAACGTCCGTCCCGTCCATGACGGATCGTCAAATCCAAATTCCGCTTCCAAAAGAAATTTTTTCGGTCTCAGCCTCTTAAAAAGCTTAAACACTTCCTTCTTAGCCTTCCGGAATGCCCCCGCATGAGTCTCATCCCGGATGAATCCCAGAATTTTGTTCTTTTTTTCCAACAACTTTTTTATTTTATCAAAAATATTCTGGATTGTACATTTTATCCTGCCATACAGTTCCTTAATCTTCCTGATAAAGCCTTTAACCCGGCCGCCGCCTTCTCGGTCCCGTTCTTTATTATCTTCACACTCTTTCCGGTCCCGCCTTCTATCACCTTTGCGCTTTTTCCGGCTGCGCTCTTTATCATCTTCGCACTTTTTCCGATTTCTTTCTTCATCAGCGGAGCGTTCTTCTTCCATGTCTTCCTGAATTTTTTGAAATATCTTTTCATCTTCGATGAGTTCTTTTTCAGTTTTCTTGCCGTCCGGCCCAATCTCTTCATCGCCTTTCTGAACTTCCTCATCTTCTTCTTTTTCTTCGCCGCTTTCGTCAAATCCATTACTCCAAATCTCTTCATATTCTTCTTCACCTTTCGTTTTTTTTATCTGCGTACCTGTATCCGCCGGCAGTCTCTCATGCGGCAGAACATCCGCCCCGGACTTTTTGCCTCCTGAAAACTCCTTCCATGCGATCCGCAGTCTCCATTTTAATTTATTTTGCTTATAATATATATCCGCCCTTATAAGAGAACACAGCCACGTGACCCTGCCCTTCGCTTTCAGCGTAGAGAGCGTGCCGCCGCACTTGCCGCTCAACTCATACCGAACAGGAACAAAAACAGCAATGCAAACCAGTAATACAAGTATGCCCAGTATTACTGCCAATATAATCCCTATCACTTTTAAGATCAACAACAATATATGTAGCATCTTAACCTTCCTGCTCTTTATTCAGAATATAGGAACGAATATCTGCCCCTTTTGTCTCATTATACACGTTTTGTACAATTTCTTCCAGTATTTCCAGAGCTTCTTCAAAACCTTTTGCAATTCCTACCACAAAATAATCCTTCCTTGGATAATTTTTCTGCAGAAACAGATTCGGATTTATAATCTCAAGCTGATTATTCTTCGTCTCAGGGAGCACCAGCAGATGGATCTCAAGCTGGAATTTCCTTTTATTAAGTTTGGAAATGATCTTCTTTCGTTTCTTCTTAAGACTCTCTGCTACATACAGATGTTTGTAATATCTCATACAGCTCTCTCCTAGTAATACGCGTCAAACACTTCTTTTGCCACATTGACGGCCTTTGCAGTGCCGTCTGACGCCTCGATCACTACACTCACTACAAGATCCGGATTATCCACGTTTGCAATACCGATAAACCAGGAATGGTCCTTTCCTTTATCAGAACTGTACTCCGCGGTTCCCGTCTTTCCAGCCGTCGTGTAGCCGGCATCGGAAAGGACTGATGCTGTGCCGTAATCCGTAACGCTCTCCATATATTTTTTAAGCTTCGCCGCCTCTTTGGAAGTCATAAGCTCCTTATATTTATCCGGCCTGTTCTTACTGACGATCGTACCGGTATGATTGGTGATGGAATCTACAAGATACGGCTTCATCAGCGTCCCGCCATTGGCAATCGCCGAAGTAATAAGCGCCATATGATAGGGGCTCACCTGCGTCTGCCCCTGCCCCATCGCCGTCATCATCCGCTCCGCTGTACCAGCATGCCTGTCAAGTGCAAACTTACTCTGGTTATAGGGAAGCTGTGACGGAAGCTTCGAATCAAACAGCAGCTCCTTTGCAGTCTTTCGGAAGCTGTCAATCTCAAGTTCACTCCCGATATTGCAGAAAGAAGTATTACAGGAATAGGCAAGGCTGTCCGTTAAATCTACTTTTCCGTGCACCTTCCCGCCGTAACAGTGGATCGTATTGCTCCCTGCCTTGATCTTTCCGTCACATTTGTAGGAATAGCTGGCATACCCGGATTCCTGCCGCATAAATTCAAGTGTAGTGACAACCTTAAAAGTAGAACCGGGCGCATACTGCCCCTGTGTTGCACGGTTTACCAGCACGCCGCTGTCGTCCTCATTCAATTCTTCCCAGTCCTCGGAAATCGTATTCGGATCAAAGTCAGGTTTTGACACCATCGCTATGATCTTTCCTGTATTTGGTTCGATAGCGACTACGGCGCCTTTTGAACTGCCCAGCGCGTCATAAGCCGCCGCCTGAATATTTACATCCAGCGTCGTAACTACATTATCCCCCGCATTTTTCTCGTTTTTTAATTCATTCTGAAACTTTTCCAGAAAAAACGCGTTAGAGGTAAGCAGAGCTGAATTCTCAATGGATTCAATGCCTGTCTTACCCTTTGCCGTGTATCCTACCACATGGGCAAACATATCCCCATACGGATATTTCCGGTACTCCTTTTTGCCCTTTCCGGTCACAGTCTCGGCAAGCACCCTGCCATTCCTGTCCAGAATCATTCCCCGCTCAATGCGGTCCGCCAGCGAGTCCTGCCTCTGATTATAAGGACTCCGTATAAAATCATCACTTTTCATCAGATGAAAGTATACGATATATCCCATCATCACAAGGAAAAGTGTCACAAATGTATACGTAACCCTAGCGAATTCTTTGTTTCGAACGCGCTCTTTCTTCACTCTTCGCCTGTCTTCGCGGTTTGCCTCTCTGCGGTCTCTTCTCGTCATCCGGCGCTTTTCTTCTCGCCGTCCCTGCTTCTTTATAGCCTCTCTTTGCTCGTAGCTTCTCCTGTCTCTGTCTCTCAATCGCCTGCTCCTCGTCTTCCCTTAAAATATAAAGTCCCTGAATAATCCCAAACATGACCACTGTACTGATCAGTGAACTTCCCCCGTAGCTGACTAACGGAATCGTCACACCCGTAAGAGGAATGAATTTCGTCTCACCGCCGATGGTAAGAAATACCTGAAAGATATAACAGGTCCCAAGTCCCAGTGCAACCAGCTTATAAAACATATCGTGAAGCTGCATGGCAATATTTAAAAACATCACATAGCAGCTCAGACAGATCAATATCATGCACAGCGCAAATATCAGCCCCATCTCCTCGGAAATGGCTGCAAAGATACCGTCTGATGTAGCAACCGGTATGGTCTCCGGCGCCCCCTGAAAAAGCCCCATGCCGAACCATCCGCCGCTGCCGATGGCAAATAAAAACTGGACGATCTGGAATCCTCCGTTATCATATGCCGCCAGCGGATCCTGCCATGCTACTACACGCACCCTTACATGACCGAAAAGATGATATGCCATCACAGAGGCAAGACTTCCCGCGCCGAGTCCGGCTGCGATATAAAGCGGCTGCCTTGTAGCTACATAAAGCATAACCAAATATACGACAAATATGATAAGCGCCGCTCCCAAATCTCTTGACACCACCAGTATCAGAACATGGAACGCCGCAATCGCTGTCGTAATGACAATATTCTTAAATTCCAGAGACATCTTAAAACTGGAAGCCGCAAAGAATACAAATATAATCTTTACAAGCTCCGACGGCTGTATACTGATACCATTTATCTTAAAGCCCAGCAGGGCGCCGCCTGCCACCTGCCCAAATACAAGTACCACAGCCAGCGATGCGATGCCCGCAATGGCATAAAATTTTCTCCATTCGGAAAGAAGCTTAAATTTCCTTATAATAACCGGGACAAAAAGGCTCATTATAATGGCCGCCGTTGCAATCGCAAACTGCTTCACCGCGCTGGCATAGTCAAGCCTTGTAAGCATGATCATACCGATGCATAAAAGCATGCACATATTGTTGACTACCAGTCTCGACACCTTCGGATAGATGATCGTATACAGCAGTAAAACCGCAGCAAAAAGCGATACCTGCATCAGATAAAATGCCAGCATCTTAATATCGTCCGTCGCCAGATACATAGACACAAATGCCAGTGCATGTATCAGAAACATGAGCACAGTCTGTTTCCACAGCATCCTTCTCTTCCTGTCCGGATCCCGGAAACCAAAGATACTGAAACAAAAGAACACATATGCCGTGATCAATAAGATCATCAAATATTTTGATAATTGTATTATGATATTCGCCAAGCCTTCACCTACTTCACTCCCCGTCTGAAATGCCCCTTTGTGTAATCCATATCCGGCAGTTTCACCGGGCAGTTTTCCTTAAAACATTTCCAATATAGTAAAATCATCCGTTCCATCTCTTCCGGGTTCTCAAGAGTCATGTCCATCCGAAGCTCCGACGGACTTAGTATCTTCACTTCTTCTGACTGCGCAAGCAGCATAAGAGGATGACAATTATAGATCACATTGTAGCAGTCGCTGCAATAATTCTTCACCGGAAATTTCTTCTGATACCTGTCAGTCAGACTTAACCAGCCATCTTTTCTGCCGCACTTACCCGTATTTTGACGGACACAGTTCGCGCTCACCATCACCGGCTGGTTCCCATATACGATCAATCCTCCTGCGGTGATCCCGAGTTCTTTAAGCTCCTTAAAGTTTAGCTCTGCAGGAGCGAAAAAACGGCTGATTCCCATCTCCCCTACAATCTTTTTGCTCATTCTGTTAAACACATACAGATTATGATCCGACCGAATCTCCTTCGGATACTGACGCTTTCTAAGCCACTGAAGACTCTCCCAGTTACGGATCAGCACACCGTCAAAGAAAGATACCAGTTCTTCATAACACCCTTCCCACCTTTTTAGCGTATCATCCCTAAAAATATGGGGCATGGCCAGAAACACCTTCTGCCTGCATATCCTTCTCTTCTTCGCTGCCGCAAAACCGGACTCACCCTCCACATACAGAGTATCAATTCGTTCATCCCCAAGCAACAGTTCTGCGTGCGCTGCATCTGACGCCAGCGCCGACAATTCCGGATGATGCTCCCGCTTCCCGCCGTGAATCCCTGACAAACCCTCTTCCCCACACATACTGCACAGCCTCTGCCCTTCTCCGGCAGGCAGCTTTCTATGATAACCCGACAGTATCCGCCGGGTAAGTTCCTCTATCGCCTCTCTCCGCAGTTCATTGAGCGCCTGCATGGGAAGAAATATCTCCCCTTCCATCTCAATATCCAGCCGTTCAAACACGAATTCCGTATTACCAGTCTTTCTCATCTGTTTCTGAATACGCTCTGCGTCAAGCGGCTGCTTTTTTGCCCGGCTGACTTCGGCGCCTTCACAGAAAATCTTCGTATTCTGCATCTCAACATACAGTTTAACACGTTCTCCTTCAGAAAATATTAATTTACCATTAATTTTTTCTTGCATTTTATCTCTGGGCACAGATAATCCATTTTCCGTTTCTTCCTTCGGGCGCTTAAGAGCCAGCATGTTTTTCCCATTATGCTGCTGATAATACCCTTCCGTGTATCCCCGTCTCTGGTAACTTCCCTTAAGAACTCTTTTGTCCCTGTCTGAAACAGCGTAGCCTTTTTTTCCGTACTTCCTGTATAAATCCACGTATTTACGATACATACTTACGACAGTATACACATAATCGGGCTGCTTCATACGTCCTTCGATCTTAAAAGAGTCAATCCCTGCTTCCATAAGCTCTGGAATCATATCAATGGTACACAGATCCTTAAGACTCAGGATATCCTGCTTCTTCCTGTCCATGGCCAAAAAGGGAAGTCTGCAGGGCTGGGCGCATTGTCCCCGGTTCCCGCTCCTTCCTCCGATCATGCTGCTTAACAGGCACTGCCCAGAATAACAGTAACAAAGCGCTCCGTGTACAAAACACTCGATCTCAAGCCCTGACTCCTGCTTCATCTTCCTTATCTCCATAAGGCTCAGCTCTCTGGCGGGAACAATACGGCTTACGCCCTTTTCCTTAAAAAGCTTCGCTCCGGGCGCTCCTGTAACGGCCGCCTGTGTACTGACATGGATCGGAAGTTCTGGGAAAGTTCTCCTGATAAACTCCATAGCTCCGATATCCTGTACAATAACCGCATCAAGCCCCCGGTGGTAACAGGGCGCAAGATCATCATACAACTCTGAGAGCTCCGCATCCTTAAGGAGCGTGTTCACTGTCAGATATAGCTTTCTTCCGTGGATATGCACATAATCGATGGCGTCAAGAAGTTCTTCCCCGCCGAAATTATCCGCGTAGGCACGCGCGCCAAATCTTTCTCCGCCAAGATATACCGCATCAGCGCCCGCATACACTGCTGCTTCAAGACTTTCTCTCGAACCTGCCGGCGCTAGTATCTCAATCTGGTTTTCCATAATCTGTATCATTTCCTTTATGTTTTCCCTGCGAGTAAAAAGGCTGTCGTCAGACAGCCTTTATTACTTGCGCTTATTCTTCATCTCGGTCTCCAGTTTTACAATCTTCATCTGAAGCTCCTTGTTCTCCTCTTTCAGCCTGTCCATCGCTTTCTCGGCATTCTCAAGCTTAATCTGCACAGATATCAAATCATGCTTCAGATCATACATCTCTTTATCCTTCGATTCTATATCCGTTTCCAGAGAACTGCCCTGCTTTCTTGCCTTAAAATAATCATCCGCAATGTTCAGTGCTAAAAGTATACTCCTTGTCTCTGAACTCTGTTTGCGATAGCTGTCATTACTGGCCAGCTCATCAATCTTATGATTCAGGTAAGTTGAAACCTTCTGCAAATATTCTTCACTTTCGAATCCTCCAAGATTGAATACTTTTCCGCCGATTAAAACTTCTGTATAATTCTTTGATGATGCCATAAAAGCCTCCCCGACTTAAAATCCTTTTTCAACTTCTTCATTTATTATAAACTAAACCGCTCCAAAAACCAACTATTTTTCACCATTTTTCCAGATTTTCATTAAAATTTCATGAAGCGTCTATCTGACAAGCCCCAAATGCGTGTATGCTTTGTCTGTAATTACTCTTCCGCGCGGTGTCCGCTGGATAAATCCATTCTTTAAAAGATACGGTTCATACACATCCTCGATCGTGCCTGCATCCTCCCCGATCGATGCGGCCAGAGTATCCAGCCCCACAGGTCCCCCCTGAAACTTCTCCATCATCGTGACAAGAAGGTCTCTGTCCGTCTGGTCCAGTCCTTCCTTATCGACATCCAGAATATCAAGTGCATAATTGGCAACCTCCTCGGTAATATACCCGTCATACTTGACCTGAGCAAAATCCCGGACACGCTTCAACAGTCTGTTGGCAAGCCTCGGCGTCCCTCTGGAACGTCTCGCAAGCGCATATGCGCCCGCCTCGTCTATCTCAACCTCAAGCACCCCGGCCGAACGCCGGATGATCGTCTCTAGCTCATCTACCGTATAAAATTCCAGACGGTTCACCACTCCGAAACGATCCCTTAAAGGCGCCGTAAGCATCCCCGCCCTTGTGGTGGCCCCTACCAGCGTGAACTTCGGAAGATCCAGCCGAATGGAACGGGCAGTGGCTCCCTTGCCGATCATAATGTCAATGGCATAATCCTCCATAGCCGGGTACAGGACCTCCTCCACCTGCCGGTTCAGACGGTGTATCTCATCCACAAAAAGAACATCTCCTTCCTGAAGATTATTGAGGATTGCCGCCATCTCCCCTGGTTTTTCTATCGCAGGACCAGAGGTAATCTTAATATGAACCCCCATCTCATTGGCGATGATCCCCGCAAGCGTTGTCTTCCCAAGCCCCGGCGGGCCATAGAACAGCACATGGTCAAGCGCTTCTTTCCTCTCCTTCGCCGCCCTAATATATATCTTTAACGTCTCCTTCGCCTTCTCCTGTCCGATATAATCTTCCAGCATCTGCGGACGGAGATGATTCTCTATCTTAACGTCTTCTTCCAGATTCTCTGTTGTAATGATTCTTCTGCCCATAGTTATCCCTTACTTCTCCCATCAAAGCAAAATCTTAAGCGCTGCTTTCAGCACACTCTCTACATCCGTTCCCTCATCTGACGGAACCTGCTTCACTGCCCTCAAAGCTTCGGTGCTTCCATATCCCAGCGCAACCAGCGCCTGAACCGCCTCACTCTGCACATGATCCGCGCCTTTCCCCGTCCTCCCGGAATCGACTGTCTCTGATACCTTATGCTCCAGCGCATCCTCAATCTTTAGCTTATCCCTGAGTTCTAAGATCAGCTTTTCCGCTGTCTTTTTCCCGATTCCCGGCGCCGCTGAGATTGCCTTCACATCACCGGCAAGCACTGCAAAACGCAGATCATCCGGCGACAAGACTGACAGGATCGCCTGTCCTCCCTTCGGCCCGATCCCGTTCACACCGATCAGAAGACGAAAAATCATAAGATCATCCCTTGTCAGGAAACCAAAAAGCTGCATGGCATCCTCTTTTACATTCAGATAGGTATGTATCTTTACCTCCGAACCCGTCTGAGGCAGCAGGCTCAGAGACTGCACTGACATAAATATCCCGTATCCCACACCGTTTACATCCACGATCGCCCTGTCCTCTTCTACAGATACAAGCTTTCCTCTTATAAACTGAATCATATCTCCTCCTGAAGTTCTTATTTTATTCCGTGACAGTTCCTTAGCCGTCCACTCTCCAGTGCGTCAGCCGGCGCAGCATCTCCTGAGACAGTATCCCTATCACACAGCCCGTTAAAAGCCCTGCGATCAAAAGAACCGGAACATAGTAAGCCACCCGGAACGTCTCAACTACGAGCATCGCGACAAAAAGCTGCCCGATATTGTGGAATACGCCTCCCGCAATGCTGACTCCGATTATGCTAAAACCCCCCGCCTTCTTTAAGACTGCCATAACCGTGAGACTTAGAAGCGCTCCCGCAAGGCTGTAAATAATGCTAAAATAATTCCCGAATAAAAAGCCCGCCAAAAGAACCCGCACTACAGATAACAGATAAGCTTCCTTAAGCGCAATCTTATAGAGCGCTATCACAACGACAAGATTGGCAAGTCCAATCTTTACTCCGGGTACTCCAAAGGATATGGGAATCAGCGTCTCTACATAACTGAAAATCAGCGCCAACGCTGTAAACACGCCAAAATACGCAACTTCGTTCCTCAACCCGCTCTCCTCCCGCCTGATTCTTTCTTTATGATCCATTACATTCCTGTCCGGACTATCTTCTATTGCGCCACTGCGTCAAATTCGCTGTTCTCGCTGCTGTCCACCGTCACTACCACTTTATTCGGAAGACAGATAATACTCTCCCCGTTCTTCGAGATCGCTTTCTGATTCACACAGAGCTTATCCGGGCAGTCCGCCCCCGTCACATCCGCAGTACCGTTCCGGATCTCTAAAATATTCGTCCCGTCATTGATCTCAATGACCTGATCCTCGGCAAGACTGTATACTCCCTGTATCTCGCCTTCTACTTTAACCGTCACGCAACCGGCGCCCTTTCCGCCGATAAAGTGATGCATCAAGAAGGCAAGCCCCGCCACGAATATAATGATAGCTATCAGAACCCAATCTTTCTTTTGCAGATCAATCTTCTCTTTCAAATGAAACTTTTTTAACTCCAATTTCATATTCACACGCCCTCTCTGATTACAAACTTATTCTATCACAATAAATCTTCTTTCGCAACCACATGTTCGATTGCATATCTTCTTTTTCACTGTTATAATATGATACAAGCGTTAAAAAGTCATATCATCCATGCTTACATGAATAAACATGTCTTTAGAATTCTGGCATCATAATATATTAACTCAAGGAGTGTTATATGAAGATAAAAAAACTAACTGCCCTGATATCCGCAGCGGCCCTGCTTATAAGCGGATGTTCCGGCATGACTAAAAAAGAGGATCTGACATACACCGACACACTGTTTGACACGGTGATCAGCATAGAGATTCTTGATCCGGTAGACAAAAGTGTGATAAAAGGCTGCGAAAAGCTCTGTAAAGAATACGACGCAAAGTTTTCCAAGTCCAATGAAGACAGTGAGATCTCCCAGATCAATAACGCAAAAGGAAAATTCGTAGAAGTATCTGGCGATACGATAACGCTGCTCGAAAAAGGCATGTACTACGGCGATATGTCCAAAGGACTGTTTGACATTACCATCGGCTCTGTATCAAAGCTATGGGATTTTCATGCCGAAAAGCCTTCTGTTCCATCCCAGAAAAAGATTAAATCTGCAAGAAGACATGTAAACTACCGCAATATCATGATCGTAGACAACAGGGTAAAGCTCACGGACAGCAAAGCCTCGTTGGATGTGGGAGCTATTGCCAAAGGATATATCGCAGACCGGATAAAAGATTATCTTGTATCTAAAAATGTAAAGCACGCCATCATCAATCTAGGCGGGAACGTACTGGTTCTCGGCACAAAAACTGACGGCTCCAAGTACAATATCGGGATCCAGCGTCCTTTCGATGAGACCGGCGAACCGATCACTTCCGTCAAAGTGGCTGACAAATCGGTTGTCACTACCGGCACCTACCAGCGCTTTTTTGAAAAGAAAGGGAAACTGTACCACCATATTCTAAGCCCGAACACCGGACGTCCCTGTAAAAACAACCTGTCCAGCGTAACGATCATTACCGATTCATCGCTGACTGCGGACGCCATGAGCACCACCTGCTTTTTGCTTGGATATGAAGAAGGCATGAAATTAGTAAATCTTTTGGACAATGTGGACGCCATTTTCATCACAGACGACAATGAAATCCATTACTCAGACAATTTTCTTAAAAACAATTAATTGTCTGGGTCATAATCATCTTCCCTGATTTTTATTATCTGATCATACCACAGCATATCTCGTCAATCAAGCCAATAAATGTATCGTTTGACTTGATTGACAGGATGCCGGACTTGTCCGCAAACTTAAAAAATTATCAGCGCCGCCGCTGACACTGCCGCCGCCACTGACACTGCAAAAACATAGCACGCCCCCTCCATCGTCAGCATGATTTTCTTCTGTCTCTTTGTCATCCCCACGCACTCCATAATCTGAAATTCATTTTTCCGTGACAGGATCCCCGTAACCATCACATTCAGGAAATTCGCCGCCCCCGCAAGCAAAAGCACCACGCTGATGCTCCCAAAAAGCATCCGGTTTCCCCGGATATACTCTCCTGCCTGTGTCAGAAGCTCCGACTTACTAATGACAAAGATGCCTGCCTCTCCTTCCCCTTCTCCGCCCGTTCCGGGAGTCTCATCCCGCCTCCGGTTCTCCTCCAGGCAGATATTCATGATTTCCCGTTTAACCTCTGGCTCTCTTCCTTCCTCTACATCAAGCTCCATGCAAAAAGTCTTTTTCTCAGTCGGCAGCTTTTCAAATCCCTTCTCACTAATCAAAAAATACGTCATTCCCTCTGCGCCGTGCCAGGTCCGATGGATTTCCGGAAAGTCCTCCTCCTGACTGTCAAAGTAGCCGCTCAGCGAAAAGACCTCCGACTGTTTCTCCTTCGGGTAGAGCTCCTCATCGACACTCTCCCACCATTCTAGGCGACTGTTCGCCAGACTCTTCTCCCGCGTCATAATAGTTGTAAAGTACACCGGTTTCCCCACAGCCTTTGCCGCCCCTTCCTTTTCCTTCGGCGACAGCCCAAAGTCATGGAGAATCGCCACGCCGGTACCATCCTCCAGGCGGTCCATATCCACCGCCAGGCCACGCTCCTTTACATACTGTCTGAGCGCATCCATCTCCTCATCGGTCAATATCTGGACAACATCCACCTCAAAACTTTCGCACATGGGAAAACCGTCTACCTCACCGACAGCATATTCCGTCCATTCCTGCGCCCCATCAAATGGCCATATCGCCTGTACGGCAATCGTCTGGACCATATATGCCCCTTCCACGACCCGCGATGTCTCCCGCCGTACCCCCTCAAGTCCCAGAATCCTCTCCTTCACCTCCGGGGAAATGGGTGAAAATTCATCATAAAAATTATCATTCAGCAATTCTATATCCCCGGCTTTCGTCTCTAACGGATCTTCCTTCGCATCCCGGAACGTATACTCCTTCCAGTACCCTTCCTCCTTCCCGAACCGACTCATGTCCCCTGCGATCAGGAAATCCGGGTGTCTTTCGATCACATGGGTATAATCCGTCTTCTCCGCGATGACCACCGCTCCCAAAAATACCATGACACCAAGGAACAGGGAAAGTACCGTCAGCACGAATCTCCCCTTATATCGCAGCACATTCTGCCGCGCCAGATAAAGGATCTCCCTTTTCGCACTCCGCTTTTTCTGCCGCGCCAGATAAAGCATCCGCTCTTTCGCACTCCGCTTTCTATGCCGCATCTGGCGTCTCTCTTCCCGCGTCCTGCCCAGCGCGTCTTCTCCCTTCCTTTTCTTTCCAGGCTTTAGTCCCGTATAGCCGATGCTTTCCACACAGGACATATTTACCCCCCGATAGATCACCCGGGCGGACACCGCCGCCGTAAGAAGTACTGCAGAGGCCACCGCCACGGCAAGGATCCCCCCGTAAAATACCTTGATCTCCCCGACGCCTTTAAAGCAGTCCGCATACTGTTTCCCCAAGATCTTCGGAATCACCAGACCCAGAACCACCGAAGATACCGCCGTCCCAGCTACCACTCCAAAGCCTGCCGCGCTTAGGATCTGCCGCAGATAGACCTTCCTGAGCTGCTTTCTGGTAGCGCCGATGGTGTGCAAAAGCCCTAGCTGCCGGATATCTCCCGCCAGAGAGATCCCCAGCACATTATAGACCAGAAAGAACATGCCGCCGAGTACCACGACCGCGCCTAACGCCGCCGTATCGTATCCGCCCGCCGTCAGGCGCACCGCGTCGTAGGCGGCCGTATTCTGCACGGAAAGCCTGATCTCCCCCGGCACGTCCGCATAAAGCCGCTGTTGTACCTCCCGCCAGTCCATGCCGTCCGACGGACAGATCAGCACATCCGATTCCTCCAGATCAAATCCCCAGCTCCTTAATTTTTCCTCCGAAATGTAGCCGAAAGAAAGCCCCGGGCGGTTCTCCATATAATCCGTATACCAGCCGCACAGGGAAAACTCCTCCTTAGCGGTACGGAAAAGCCCCACATTCACCTTAAGGGAGATCTTCATCCCAATCTCCGGCTCCGAGATCCCAAGGGTCTTCAATGTTTTCACCGGCAGCATCATCTCCTGCCCCTTCGCCGGATAATGCCCGATGATATCTGTATAGGCCGGTTTTACGATCTCTTCCCACACCTGCTCGTCAAGCCACTGGATCATACAGACGCGCTGTTCACCGTCCGCCGCGGCTGCGCTGTCTTCTTGCTCCGTCTGGGCTGCCCCGCCTGCCAAAAAACCTTCTCCGGCCAGCATACTCCTCCCCACATGCTTTACATACCCAAGGGCGCGCACCTTCTCATACTGCTTATGGTCCGCGCGTTCTATGCAGGCTGACGCTCTCGTCCCCGCCGCCCGCATCGCCTGCGTATACTCCGCCCTCATCTTCCCAAGGGAAATGCCGAACACCACCGTCAGCGTGACGATGCACGCGCAGACCGCCCCCGCCAGTATCCGGTTCCTTCCCCGGTTGCTCCGTCCAATCTCCCGCGCCAGCATCCGAATAACCGGCTTGTTGTCGTTCGGGATACATCCGTTTTTCTCCATCATCTCTCCCTCCCGCAAAGTCTGCCGTCCTCAAGCCGTACAACGCGGTCCGCCATCTGCGCCACTTCCTCCTGATGGGTCACCACCACCATCGTCTGGTGAAACCGCTCTGCGCAGGACTTAAGAAGTCCTGTCACCTCCATGCTGGTGACAGAATCTAAGTTTCCCGTAGGCTCGTCCGCTAAAATGAGTGCCGGTTTTGCCATAAGCGCGCGGGCAATCGCCACCCTCTGCTGCTGCCCGCCGGACAGCGTCCGCGGCAGACGCTCAAGCTTCTCCACAATCCCTAAGCTTCCCGTCACCTGCTCAAGCAAGCCTTTGTCAATCTCCGCGCCGTCAAGCCTCAAGGGCAGCACGATATTTTCATAGACACTCAGCACCGGGACCAGATTGTACTGCTGAAACACGAACCCGATATTCCTCCGCCGAAAGATCGTCCGCTCCTCCGGTTCCATATCCTTAAGGCTGCTTCCCCGGATCCACACGCCGCCTTCCGTCGGCACGTCAAGTCCACCGAGCATGTTAAGGAGCGTCGTCTTGCCGCTCCCGGAAGTACCCACGACCGCCAAAAATTCCCCGTCCGCAATGGACAGGGATACATCGTCAAGGGCATGGACTTCATAGGTTTCCGTAATATAATATTTTTTTAATCCAACCGCTTTTACTATCTCCATAGCAATCCCTCCTTCGGCGGGTATGCCCCGCCTTATCTTCCAGAGCCGAATACCACAAAAGCCCCGGCAGCTATTACTATACAGAGCAAATCTAACAAACCTCTAACAAATTTAAGAGAAATCAACCGGAAGATCCACTTCCATCACCACCCCCGGCTCTTTCCTCTTCACCACCAAAAAACCGCCATGCATATTCACAATCTCTCGCGCCAGATACAGCCCAATCCCAAACCCTTCCTGGGAAGTAACACGCCTCCCCCGGTAAAACCGCCGGAAAATCTGACATTCTTCCCCCTCATCAATACCGATGCCGTAATCTCTCACCCGGATTTTTAAGAACATCTCATTTTCCGTCACGGAGACCTTGAGCGCCCCTCCTTTCCGGCTGTACTTCACCGCATTGTCAAAGATATTGAAAAGCGCCTCCCCAAGCCAGTTCGCGTCATGGGCGCAGCTTGCCCGCCCGGAGAAATCGCCCGACACCTCAAGCTCTTTTTCCTCCGCCCGGCACTGTATCTGCCCCAGCGCGTTCCTGACTGTTTTTAAAATGTCCGTCTCCTCCTTTTTTATCTGGATGATATGCTGCTCAAGTCTGGACATCCGGATAAAGCTCTCCACAAGGAAATGAAGTTTCCCCGCGCTTTCCTCCGCCGCTCCCACAGCCCCCGAAATCTCCCCCCATCCCGGGCGTCTTTGCGTCTCCCGCAGAAATCCGATATAAGTCTCCAGATTCGTAAGGGGCGTCCGCATCTGGTGGGCAATCTCGGAGATAAGCCTCTGGATCTCATCCCGGCTCCTTCTCGCCTCATCCCGGCTGCCCTGCATCATCTCCTGCACACGCACAAGGCGGTGCGCTACTTTCCCATAAAACGTCTCCTGCTCCAGATCCGCCGCGCTTATCCTCCGTTCATTCAAAATATCTTCTGCAAGGGCGGCAATCCTTTTCAATTCCCGCTCTCTTCTCTTCCTCTGCAAAAAAAACACCGCCGCTCCGCCGCCAAGGAAACCTGCAAGACTTCCGAATATCATTTCCATATACATACCATGCATCTCCTGTCTGCTCTTTAGTCATGCATACTCATCATTTATGCCCCGTCTTTCGCACTCTGTCTTTCATCTATCCGGTATCCAAGTCCGAATACATTTTTGATACAGCAGGATTCTGCGGCGTTCGATGAAAGTTTCTTTCTTAAACGATTAATCGTGACGCTCACCGTATTGTCCACCACGAACTGTCCGTCAAGCCCCCACACATGCTCCAGAATATTTTCCTTCGTGAGCACCTGCCCCTGATTCTCCGTCAGATATTCTAACAGCCGGTACTCCTTCGCCGTCAGGGAAATCTCCTGCCCCTTTACAAAAACACGCTTTCTGTCGGAATACAGCACTAGATCTCCCACGTGGACCGCCCGTTCTCCTCCTTCCATGCCCCTTCGCCCCAACACAGCCTCAATCCTTTTTTGCAGCACTTTCATGGAAAATGGCTTGACCACATAATCATCCGCGCCAATGTCAAAAGCGGCAAGCATATCCCGCTCTTCATCTCTTGCAGTCAAGAAAATCGCAGGAATTTTACCATCGGCTGCCGGCTGTATCTGAACGTCTCCCTGAACCTTTAATCGCCATTTATTCTGCAGTTCCCGATACAGTGTAATGCCGTCGCCGTCCGGAAGTTCGATATCGATTAAAAGCAGAGACTCCCCATTTCCCAGCAGAGATAAAGCAGCTTTTTTCGTGCGCGCACAGACCGTAACATACCCTGCACTTTTAAGGCTCATATCCAACGCTTGGTTTAAAAGCCTGTCATCCTCAATAATTCCGATTACACTTCTTCCCACTGTTACATTTCCTCTCCAGCTACAATACATTCTAAAAAAGCCGCATTACATGCGGCTGAAAACATTTCATTGTTCTTTCTAAATAAGCTATTTTTCCGGGTACTCTCTATCCTTCCAGTACCACCACTTAAGTTTCTCCGGCTCGCGCTCCTCATGCTCTGCAAAATACACGGCACAGCGGTATACATACAGCGCACACCGATCCTCCTGAAATCCCTTTTTCAGGCAGTCCAGATGATACAACTCCTCCGGATCTCTTCCCTTAAGGTCAGCAACGCAGCGGATTCCAATATTCTGCATGTGACGCTCCATCTTTGCGCCAATCCCCGGAATATCCTTTAAATCACTGATCAGGCTTTCATCCATCCTTTTTCCCATGCCAATCCCCTCTTGCCGATTATAATATAATGTTAGGTCATTCCAAACGCAACAACCCCAAACACAACGACTATAATAAGATAAAGCACAAACACAACCGCCATGATGATTAACTGTGCACGGCAGAAATTCCGGCGGTTAATATTGCCTGTGCTGCTGAATGCCCATACAAGGTACAAGATCAGTCCAGCACACGGGATCATAGCCGCAAGAATCGTGAGCAGCCAATCCCCCATAGACATAGGACTGGTATCCATATTCTGGTAGCTGCTCTGGTTATACCCCATATTGCTGCCGATATTATAATTCAGATTATCCTGATACTGCGAAGAACCATTCTGGCTGTCCTGATACTGATAATTGGTATTCTGACTGCTCTGTATATTCTGATACTGGTAATTGCTGCTCTGATACTGATAACCACTCTGTCCGCTCTGAGTCGGAGTATTCTGCTGGTATCCCGCATAGGAATCCGAGGTGCTGCTCTGCGTATACTGGTATGCGGCAGTATTCTCCGCCACATCCTCCTCCTTTACATCTGCGTTAGGATCCGTATATACAGGCTCTGAAGATGTCTGTTCCACATCCGCACCCCCATCTGTGTATTGTGGCTGTGAAGATGTCTGTCCGGTTTCTTCGGGTGTATTGTCAAAATTATTCTCCATCCTTATGTCCTCCTTGAAAATCTGTTAACATTTTATCACAATCTTTCTCGAATTGCAATGCTGACACACTGGGGTTGTTTCTCGAACAAATACCTAGCATAACGTCTCCAAATTAACTGGACTCTATACTTGCCTAAATTTCCATCTGCTGCGTTGTCATCAGTTGGCATAGTTACTGCTACGCCGCCTTCTTCCGCCTTGCAGTACGAAAATTTATCCTATGCATATCATCCAGTTATTTAGAAGGCGTTATACTAGTCATGTATTGTTACTGGTCACTCTCACACCATTCACAAAGACGCAGTCCCTTTTTCAGAATATATGCAGTCTGGATAGTAAATTCCTGTAATAATAGGTCATAGGCGCTACATCCGGAAACAGATAAAGCATCCTCCATATATAAAAGATCACCATCCCGATCATAACAGCTATGGCGAACCATTTTGACACCCTCATCCTGCGGCTTAGACACACATAACGCTCGGTCCCGAACACAACGGCCAAAATGATAACGGCGAATATAAAGGGATGTGTCTCCCATGCTCCCGCAAGATCAAGCCCCAGCACCTGAAATCCCGCTCTTGTAAGCCCGCAGCCCGGACACGGAAAACCCGTGATTAGCACCATCGGGCAAAGACTGTGAAGAACTTTTTTCAAAAACACAAAATAGGCGATTACTAACATAACCGCCCATCTTGCTGATTTTATATCTCTATAAAACAGTTGTATACCTTTCGTGATTCTCTGCTTTCGATCACATCTCATAATTCCATTGACCTTACTCTTTCAGAAAAAGGATACTTTTTTGCCCGCGCTGCAGATCTTGCATCCCTTAGAGGATGATCTTCTTCGGACACTTCTCTGCGCACGCGCCGCAGCCCGTACACTTCTCCGGATCGATATACGCGATATTGTCTGTCACCTTTACCGCGTCAAACTTACACATTCTCTCGCACATCTTACATCCGATACATCCAACGGAACATGCCTTCATAACATCCTTGCCCTTATCCTTAGAGCTGCACTGTACCAGATGCTTCTGGTCGTACGGCACAAGCTCAATCAAATGCTTCGGACATACAGCAACACACTTTCCGCACGCCTTACAAGCCTCCTTATCTACAGCTGCGATGCCGTCCACAATGTGGATCGCGTCAAACGGACACGCCTTTACGCAAGTTCCTTCCCCAAGACATCCATAATTACAGGATTTAGGCCCGCCGCTTTGCATCATGTTCACCATGATACAGTCGCCGAGACCATGATATTCATAATCCTGCTTTGCCTTTTCGCAGGTTCCGGCACATTTCACAAAAGCAGTCTTTCTTACCTGCTCTCCTGCCTCCTGTCCCATGATCTTTCCAATCTCAGCCGCAACAGGAGCGCCCCCTACCGGACAGGAACCAATCTCAGCCTCTCCTTTAACAATCGCTGCCGCAAGTCCGGAACATCCTGCATAGCCGCAGCCGCCGCAGTTATTTCCCGGAAGAACGCCTGTGATCGCTTCTTCTCTTTCATCAACTTCTACCGCAAATTTCGTGCCGGCAAATCCAAGGAACACACCAATGAATAAGCCGGTTCCGCCTACAACCAAGGCAGCAATTAAAATACCTGTTACACTCATCGTTCATGCTCCTTCCTATATAAGTCCCGAGAATCCAAAGAACGCGATTGCCATAAGCGCCGCTGTGATCAGCACAATCGGCGTCCCCTGAAAAGACTCTGAAATATCATTGTACTCCATCTTCTCACGGATACCTGCTAAGATTACAATGGCAATCAAAAATCCCACAGATGTTCCAAGACCATTAATAACTCCGCTTAAAATGGTATACTCCTTCTGTACATTCGTAAGCGCAACGCCAAGCACTGCACAGTTCGTCGTGATCAAAGGAAGATACACTCCCAGCGACTGATAAAGTGCCGGCATGGATTTTTTCAGGAACATCTCAACAAACTGTACCAGACAGGCGATAACAAGGATAAACACGATCGTCTGTAAGTATACGAGCTTTCCGCCCATAATCGCTTTGTTCGCCAGAATAAACTTATATACGATACCTGATACAAAGGATGCAATCGTAATAACAAACACTACAGCGCCGCCCATTCCGGCAGCAGTCTCAACCTTCTTGGAAACTCCAAGGAAAGGACAGATTCCGAGGAACTGGCTGAGTACAACATTGTTCACAAGTGCAGAGCCAATTGCTATAATCAATAAATCTCCCATTATGTACTCCTCCTATTCTTTCTCATTCCCTGTCGGGAAAATCTTACCGCCGCAGGCACTGTTCGTACAAGCCGCACAGCCCTCGCCGCATCCAACGGTTTCCGTAACCTTCTTACCCTTCTTCTTCGCATTGTTCTTTACCTTGTTCTGAAGAGCGGTAAGTCCCGCGAGTACAAGGAATGCCCCCGGTGCAAGGATAAAAATCGTCACCGGAACATATCCTGCCTGACCGGTAGAAGCATCTGCTAACGGCAGAAGCTGGAATCCGAAGATCTTACCGGAACCGATCACCTCACGCACGATACCGATCGCCGTAAGACCTACCGTAAATCCAAGTCCCATACCGATACCGTCGAAGATAGACGGAAGCGGCGGATTCTTAGAAGCGTAGCTCTCCGCACGGCCGAGGATGATACAGTTAACAACAATCAGCGGAATATAGATTCCGAGAGAATCATAAAGACTCGGTACGAAGCCTTCCATCAAAAACTGTACCATAGTTACAAAAGATGCCACTACCACGATAAACGCCGGAATACGAAGAGAATCCGGGATAATCTTACGCAGCAGGGAAATCATAAGGTTTGACAGCACAAGCACGACTGTCGTTGAAAGTCCCATACCAAGGCCGTTGATGGCAGATGTCGTTACCGCTAAGGTAGGACACATACCAAGCATCAGCACGAAGGTAGGATTTTCTTTAATAATACCGTTATACAAACGTTCCGTATATTGATTCATCTTCACTACCTCCTAAAATGCATTCTGGAAATAACCAAGCGCCGCGTTCACAGCTCCAGTCATCGCCCTTGATGTAATGGTTGCTCCGCTTAAAGCGTCGATCGGCTCTCCGTCCCCGCCGTCCTTGGACACGTAGAACTTCTCAGCCTGTTTGCCCTGATACTGTTCATAGAATCCTGGTTCTGTCGCTCTCATACCAAGACCTGCCGTCTCACTGATAGAAAGAATGGATACGCCGTTTACCGTGCCGTCAGCCTTGATTCCGACCGTCACCTGAATATCGCCGCCATAGCCTTCCTTATCTGTCGTCGTGATGACATAACCGTCCTCGCCGACCTTACATACCTCATCGATCGTCGCGCCTATGCCAAGCGTCTTAATCACTTCATCGGCAACCTTCACATCAACTTCAACCTGTTCAAAGGAATCAAGATCTGCTTCTGGAAATACTGCCTGCCACGCTTCCTTTTTCGCCGCATCCTGTGCCTGCGCGATCGGGTCTTTCGTGATTTCATACACGAAGCCCAGCGCCAGTCCGGCAATCAGCGTGATAATTGTAAGAACCATTGTATTTTTCATTGTTTTACTCATTATTTCTCTCCTCCTTTACCAAATGGTTTTGGAAGAGTAACCTTCTCGATCAGCGGAACTAAAAGGTTACTGATGATAATCGCATAGGATACGCCCTCTGCCGAACCTCCGAAAAGCCGGAACAGTCCGGTTAAGATACCAAGGAGCGCTCCGTATACATACTGACCCTTCTTCGTGATCGGAGACGTTACATAATCAGTTGCCATGAACCATGCTCCAAGCATCAGACCGCCTCCGCAAAGATGAGACGTAATATACTGCGGATCAAAGAGACCGACATCTGATTTTGTAAACTGGCCGAAGATACCCACAAAGACTGCAAACGTAACAATGTATGTACCCGGTATGCGAAGATCGATGATCCCCATCAGGATCAAAAAGATCGCTCCGATGATGATCGCGATGACGCTTGTCTCGCCGATGGTTCCCGGAATACGGCCGATCAGCATATTCATGGAGTCAACCGCCTGCCCGTCCTTGAGCATCGCAAGAGGAGTCGGCCCCGACACTCCGTCATAGATAAATGTAGTCATCTGTCCCGTAAAGGAAATCAGAAGAAAACATCTTGCTCCAAGAGCCGGGTTCATAAAGTTCTGTCCCAAACCTCCGAAAAGCTGCTTTACAACTAAGATACCGAACACACTTCCCAAAGCGCCCATCCAGTACGGAGCCGTAGGCGGCATATTAAGCCCCAAGAGCAGTCCTGTGACAACCGCACTGAAATCGTTGACCGTAATCTTTTTGTGCATTAATTTTTCATAGATGTACTCTGTAAGAACGGCAGCCAGAGTTGTAGTAACCAACATCCCCAGAGCCGGCAGTCCAAAGTTCCATACGCCGAATGCCGCTGCCGGCAAAAGCGCGATGGTAACCATAAGCATGATATTGCTTGAGGTAACTTTGGAACGTATATGTGGTGAAGATGACATCTTCAATTTGTTCTCACTCACGTTAATTCACCTCTTCCTCTCTTTCCTTATTTCTTCCTTCGATTGGCAAGGGCGATCTTTCTCATGGAACCAATCGCCTGCTTAAGCTGCCGCTTCGCCGGACATACAAAACTGCAGGAGCCGCACTCCATACATTCTAAGCCCTCATGGGCGGTAAACTTCTCCTCATCGTGATGCTCGGCATAATCCGCAAGCCTTGACGGGATCAGACGGCTCGGACAGGCGTCCACGCACCGGCCGCAGTTGATACACGCCGTAGGTTCATTGGCTGCAACCTCGTCCTTCGTAAGACAAAGGATAGAAGAAGAAGTCTTCGTAACAGGAACATCAAGCGTATACATGGAAAATCCCATCATAGGACCTCCGGATATCATCTTCTCCGGCTCCGTCTTAAAGCCGCCTGCCGCCTGAACAATCTCTGCCTGATTCATGCCGAAGGGAACAAGGAAATTCCCCGGCGAATTAACGGCATCGCCGCTCACCGTAACGACACGCTCAATGGAGGGCTTCCCTTCCGCTACCGCACGATAGATATTGATCATCGTCTCAACGTTATCCACAACACACCCTGCATCTGCCGGAAGCATGGCCGAATTGATGGCTCTGCCTGTCGTCGCGTAAATAAGCTGACGCTCGCCGCCCTGCGGGTACTTTGTCTTAAGAGCCATAACCTCCATACGCGGCTCATCCTTCGTAAGATCTCTCAATTTGGCAATACAATCCGGCTTATTATCCTCAACGCCGAAGATTCCCTTCGCATTGTCAAAAAGCTTCAGGACAATCTTCATACCGCCCACAAGCTTTTCCGGCGTCTCCATCATCCTTCTATAATCAGCTGTTATATACGGTTCACACTCTGCACAGTTGGCAATAATATAATCAATCTTATCCGGCTCCTTCGGAGAAAGCTTAACCTTTGTCGGGAAACCTGCGCCGCCCATTCCTACTACGCCCGCTTCACCGATCGCGCCAAGAATCTCTTCCTTTGTAAGCTCGTCGAGCGGTTTTACTTCTTTGTACTCGACTTCCTCATACTCACCGTCATTCTCCACTACAATACTGTTCACCGTAGCGCCTGTCGGATTCATATGAGGTTCAATTGCCTTCACGGTTCCGGATACGGAAGCATAGACCGGTGCGGACACAAATCCTCCGGCTTCTGCGATCTTCTGTCCCTTAAGCACACGTTCGCCGACTTCTACGATCGGACTGGCAGGCGCACCGATATGCTGGGAAACCAGATAAACCAGATTACCCTGCGGTTTCAATTCGACAATCGCCTTATCTTTTGCCAGGCTCTTGCCGTCATCCGGGTGGATACCACCCTTAAACGTTAACAATGCCATCCCTTTTTTCCTTCCTTCCTTTAATTTAACTCTTAATATACTATACAAGAAAATGCCCCATTTTTCTAGTAAATATAGACAATTCTTTGTATATTTCCGCAAACATCTTGTTGAATTTTTAACACATAAAAGATAGAGACCTCACCGGCCTCTATCGTCTCATCTTACATATTAAACTGGCATCCGTATTATTCTTCAGCCACTTCAACATCTTCCACACTTTCTGCCCCGGCCGGCTCTACAACCTCCAAGACTTTCATACTTAAGCTGATCTTTCTGTCAGCCTCATTCAGGTCTACGACCTTAGCAGTAATGATCTGACCTACAGACAATACATCTGACGGCTTATCAACATGCGCTTTGGAAATCTGGGAAACATGAAGCAGAGCGTCCACACCCGGCGTCAGTTCAACAAACGCGCCAAAGTCTGTCATTCTTGCCACTTTTCCTTCTACCACAGTACCAACCGCATAATTCTCAGATGCATTCGCCCATGGATTCGTCTCAGGGAACTTAAGGCTCAGTGCAACCTTCGTATCATTAATATCTTTGATCAGAACCTTCAGGCTCTCTCCTACCTTAAATACCTTCTTAGGATTCTCAACACGTCCCCATGACATCTCAGAGATATGAAGAAGCCCGTCCACACCGCCTAGATCAACAAACGCGCCAAAATCCGTTACATTCTTAACAGTTCCCTCTATCGTATCACCAGCCTGAAGCTTCTCAAACAGCTCTTTCTGCTTCTGCGCTCTGTCAGCCACAAGAATCTGCCTTCTGTCGCCGATGATACGGTTCCTTCTTGGATTAAACTCGCTGATCACAAACTCAATCTCCTGATCCTGATACTTGCTCAAGTCCTTTTCATAGCTGTCAGAAACAAGACTTGCAGGGATAAATACTCTGGCTTCATCGATCACAACACTCAAGCCGCCCCCGAGAATCTGAGTAACCGGCGCTCTTAATACTTCGTGATTCTCATAAGCCTCCTTCAGTCTCTCATTACCCTTCTCTGCTACAAGCCTCTTATAAGTTAACAGCACCTGACCTTCTCCGTCATTCACCTTTAAGACTTTCACAGTTAACGGATCGCCGACGGAAACCATCGTTGTCAAGTCCGCACCCGCGTCATTCGTATACTCGCTTCTCATGATGATACCGTCTGCCTTGTAGCCTATATTCAAGATGATTTCATCCGGTTTAACATCGATGACAGTACCATCTACAACCTCTCCATTTCTGATAGTCTTAAATGATTCGTCTAACATTTGTTCAAAAGTTAATTCTGACATAATTTTGAACCTCCTCAATTATTTTGTTGGGCGTGGATGCCCCTGCTGTGATACCTACTGATTCCACGGACCTTAATTGATTCACATTCAAATCGCCAAGTGTCTGTATGTAGTACGTATTCTCACATGCATTGCTGCATATTTCAAATAACTTCTGGGTGTTGGAGCTTTTCTTATCACCAATGACAATCATAGCCCCTGCCCTTGAAGCAATGCCGCCGGCTTCCTCCTGCCGCTCTTTTGTGGCATTACAAATCGTATTTAAAACAATTATATCATACCCCTTTTTTGTGATAATTTCAACTAATTCTTGAAATTTATTGTAATTAAATGTCGTCTGCGATACGACACAGACCTTCCGGCTCTTTTTTTCCAGTGTAAATTCCGCTGCTTCCTCTGCATTCTGAATGACATCCACCGGCCCCTTCGCCCATCCGCGGATACCCACAACCTCAGGATGGGAGCCGTTTCCAATAATGATGATGTGGGAACCGTTCTCACTCTCCTCTTTGACGATCCGGTGGATTTTTTTTACAAATGGACAGGTGGCGTCCACATAACAGATTCCTTTATCATCAAGAATCCGGCACACCGCTTCCGGCACGCCGTGGGACCGAATGACGACCGTTCCCTCTGTCAGATTCTCTAATTCCTCCTGAGAATTTAAGACCGTTACCCCCTGTTCTTCCAAATCTCTGATAACCTCGTCATTGTGAATGATCGGACCGTAAGTATAGATCTTACCTTCCTTATTCTTTTTGACTTCCTGATAGACCGTCTCAACAGCCCGCCTCACTCCAAAACAAAAACCCGCCGTCTTTGCCAGTTCAACCTGCACGTAAGATACCTCCTCGTTTTTCAGATTATCCGCACAGCGCTGTGATGGCCGCCACAACTTCTTCGATCGTCATATGGGAGCTGTCTATCAGCACCGCATCCTCCGCCTGCTTGAGAGGAGCCGTCTTGCGTGTCATATCCCGCTCATCCCTCTCTGCGATATCCTTCGCGATCTCGTCAAGATTGCAAGCAATCCCTTTCTCTGTCAGTTCATCATAGCGGCGCTTCGCCCGCGTCTCTACACTGGCCGTAAGATACACCTTCACGTCCGCCTCCGGAAGTACGCATGTCCCGATATCCCTGCCGTCCATGATCACATCCTGTTCTCTCGCAAGCCCCTGCTGCAGTTCTAAAAGCTTCTTACGCACCTCCGGAACCGGCGAACTTTTCGATGCCATATTCCCGACTTCCTCGTCCCTGAGCCGGGAAGTGATATTCTGTCCGTTCAAATATACCTGCTGTACTCCGTCTTCATATCTGATCGTAACCTGCGCGTCTTCACAGGCCTCGATGATCTTATCCGTATCCTCCGCCCGAATCCCTTTGTCAAGAAAATGTATGGCAAGCCCCCTGTACATGGCTCCTGTATCTACATAAATATAACCTTTCTCTTTTGCAACCAGCTTCGCAATCGTACTTTTTCCGGCTCCTGCCGGTCCATCAATCGCTATATTATATCCCATCTTTCATACCTCCGTTTTTATTCAATACTTTTTCCGGCCGCATATCCGGTTGACCACGCAATCTGCAGGTTAAACCCGCCCGTCAGCGCGTCAAGGTCCAGCACCTCGCCTGCAAAATAAATTCCTTTTATCCGTTTGGACTCCATCGTCTTCGGGTTGATCTCTTTTGTACTGATCCCTCCTTTTGTGATGATAGCCTCGTCAAAACCTCTGAGCTTTGTAAGCGTCACCTTAAAATGTTTGATCAAATGAACAAATGCATTCCTCTCTTCTCTGGAGATCACATGAACCTTCTTCTCCGGCGGAATCCCGCTTAATTGTATCATAACCGGAACCAATTTTGCAGGGAATAATCTTCCAACCGCATTTTTAAACTGCCGATTCTGGTTTTCTTCAAAATCCCTGAGAACCCTTCTGTGAAGCGCCTCCTCATCGAGAGCCGGTTTCAGGTCAATCTCCAGCGTCAAAGATTTTTCCATAAGTTTCCTTCCCACACGGCTGCTGGCGCTAAGCAGCAACGGCCCGCTGACGCCATAATGGGTAAATAGCATCTCCCCGAATTCCTGATAAAGCTTCTTCTGCCCGTCTCTGACTGTTACCTCTACATTTCTGAGGGACAACCCCTGAAGTTCAGATACCCAGAGTTCCTTTGTCTCAACCGGAACCAGAGATGGGATGCAAGGCCTAATCGTATGGCCCATTGTTTCTGCAAAACGATAACCGTCCCCTGTAGACCCGGTCGTTTTGTATGAAAGCCCTCCTGTCGCTACGATGCAGCAATCTCCTTCTGCTTCATTTCCATCCGTAAAAATGAGTTTCTCAAATCTTTCGCCGCGCACTTTTATATCTTTCACTTCCGCATGTAGCTTCACCTTCACATTTCGTCTCTTGAGCTCCCGTTCAAGTCCCTTTATTACATCCGAAGAGTGATCCGAGTCCGGGAACACCCTGCCGCCTCGTTCTGTCTTCGTCGCAACGCCCGCTTTCTCAAAAAAGGCTATCACATCCTGATTCGTATAATTATAAAAACTGCTGTATAAAAATCTCGGATTGCTCACAACCGACGCAAAGAGCGTATCCATATCACAGGCATTGGTAAGATTGCATCTCCCTTTTCCTGTAATAAACAGCTTCTTTCCAAGCTTTTCATTCTTCTCATATAGAAACACTTCATTTCCGTTTTCCGCCGCCGCGATAGCCGCAAACATACCCGCAGCTCCGCCGCCTATCACTAAAACCTTACTCATCCGCCTCTTCTCCGATTTCCAAAGGTTTTGTAAGCTCCACCTTATCTCCCAGCATGTTAAGCTCATCCTTGCTGTACACCTGATACTCGTCCCAGATATCCTCCAGCGTCTCAAGAGTCTTAATCACCTCATCCTGCTTTTTCATGCAGAGCGCAACTACAAGCGCATTGATCACGCTGAGAGGAGCCACCAGAGAGTCTACGATAGAAGCCATATCGCTCCTCGCGATCAGATTGCAGGAGGAATAAAGCGTCATAGGTGAATGAATACTGTCCGTAAGAGTAATCACCTTGGCCTTTCTGTTGCTGCAAAATTCCAGAGCCTTTAAGGTACGCATAGAGTATCTCGGGAAGCTAATGCCGATGATCACATCCCTCTCATCCACCCGGATCAGCTGTTCAAAAATCTCACTGGCGCTGTTCGTATTCACCAAGGTTACATTCTCACAGATCGGATTCAGGTAAAATGCCAGAAAACTTGCCAGAGGCGCGCAGCTCCTGATTCCGATCACATAGACCTTCCTCGCCGTAAGGATCGTCTCTACCGCCAGTTCAAAAATCTCATGGTCCATCGCCCCCAGCGTCATCTTGATCTTATCAATATCCGACTGGAGCACGGTCGCAAGAATCTCGCCCTGACTGATCCGCCCATAAGTAACCTCCATTCGCTGAATGGAATTCAGCTTCATGCGCACAAGCTCTCCAAGAGCCTTCTGGAATCCCGGATATCCGTCATACCCAAGCGCCATGGCAAATCTCACCACCGTGGACTCGCTGACGCCAACCTCTTCACCCATCCTGGCCGCCGTCAAAAAAGCAGCCTTGTCATAGTCATTCCGGATAAAATCAGCAAGCTTCTTCTGCCCTTTGCTGAACCGGCTGTAGCCCTCCTCAAGTTTCCGCTGTAAATCATCGTTTTTCCCCATAGTACAATCCGTCCTTCTAAAGTTCCACATCTAATTATTATAACCGAGAGTCCCCCAACATTCAACAAATATCGTGAAAAAATCCCGGAACACAAGACACATCCTGCATTCCGGGATTTTTATTCTGCACTTTATACGGGATAGCTTCCATTCTCCGTATCTGCTACGGTCTGGTCTATCTTTGTCTGCTGTGCTTCGCGGTATTTGAAGAAATCTGTCGCCACCTGCGGGAACAGCGCATAGGACAGTACGTCCTCGTCCTGCTGGCTCCACTGTGACATCTCGCCTCTTAAAGTATCAAGCTCGTCTGCAATAAGATCTGCCGGACGGCATGTGATAATCTCTGCATTCTCGCCGAGAACCTTCTTTCTTACCTCTTCGTTGAACGGTTTTACGGTAGCGCCGTATTTTCCGCTTAAGACATCCTTTGTCTCCTTGGTCGCCATCTTATAGCGCTCGCCCATAAGCACGTTAAATACTGCCTGCGTACCTACGATCTGTGAGGAAGGAGTTACAAGCGGCGGCTCGCCGAGATCCTGACGTACCTTCGGAACCTCCTCAAGAACATCGTAATATTTATCTTCCGCATTCTGCTCCTTAAGCTGTGATGTCAGGTTGGAGAGCATACCGCCCGGCACCTGATAAAGCAGCGTCTTAATGTTAACGCCCATGTTCTTCGGATTCAATAGTCCGCTCTCTAACGCCTCGTCACGGATCGGACGGAAGTAATCTGCGATCTCAGCAAGAAGATTTTGGTCGAATCCCGTATCATAAGGCGTTCCCTTGAATGTCTCAACCATAACCTCTGTCGCCGGCTGGCTTGTTCCAAGGGCAAACGGTGACATTGCCGTATCGATCACGTCAACGCCCGCCTCTACCGCTTTCAGATAAGTCATGGAAGCAACGCCGGACGTATAATGTGTGTGAAGCTGGATTGGAAGGCTTACAGCCTCTTTTAACGCACCAATCAGCTCTGTAGCCTTATATGGCACTAAAAGTCCCGCCATATCCTTGATACAGATCGAATTCGCACCCATGTCTTCGATTCTCTTCGCAATATCTACCCAGTATTCCATCGTGTAGGCATCGCCAAGCGTATAGGAAAGGGCAACCTGCGCATCGGCCTTCTCCTTATTTGCCGCTGTAACTGCTGTCTGCAGATTACGAAGGTCATTCAGGCAATCAAAAATACGGATAATATCGATACCGTTTGCAACAGATTTCTGAACAAAATACTCTACTACGTCGTCTGCATAAGGACGGTACCCCAGAATATTCTGTCCGCGGAACAGCATCTGAAGCTTTGTGTTCTTGAATCCGTCACGGAACTTCCGAAGTCTCTCCCACGGATCTTCCTTCAGAAAACGAAGAGAGGCGTCAAAAGTAGCGCCGCCCCAGCATTCCACTGAATGATAGCCCACTTTATCCATCTTATCAACGATCGGAAGCATCTGTTCCGTCGTCATACGCGTCGCAATGAGGGACTGATGCGCATCACGTAAGATCGTCTCTGTAATCTTAATTGGTTTTTTCTCTATTTCTGCCATTTCATATCCTCCAAAAATATTATTCAAGGTTTATATAACGCCAAAGATCGCCATAAATGTACCGGCCGCTACCGCCGTACCGATCACTCCCGCAACGTTCGGTCCCATCGCATGCATCAGAAGGAAATTGGTCGGATCCGCCTCCGCCCCTACCTTCTGGGATACTCTGGCTGCCATCGGAACCGCAGATACTCCGGCAGACCCGATCAGCGGATTAACCTTTCCATGGGTTGCAATACACATCAGTTTTCCGAACAGCACGCCGGCCGCCGTACCGACTGAGAACGCCACAAGACCGAGGATTACGATCTTGATCGTATCCCAGTTAAGGAAAGCCTCCGCGCTCGTCGTTGCGCCTACCGATGTTCCGAGCAGGATGACTACAATATACATCAGCGCATTGGACGCTGTCTCTGTAAGCTGTCTTACAACGCCGCACTCACGGAACAGATTACCAAGCATCAGCATACCTACAAGCGGCGCTGTCGTCGGAAGGATCATACATACGACGATCGTAACGATGATTGGGAAAAGGATCCTCTCAAGCTTGGATACCGGACGAAGCTGCTCCATCTTGATCTTACGCTCTTTTTCTGTCGTCAAAAGCTTCATGATCGGCGGCTGAATAACCGGAACAAGCGCCATATAGGAATATGCCGCAACCGCGATCGGCCCCATGATCGCCGTCTGCTGCAGCTTTCCTGCAAGGAAGATGGACGTCGGCCCGTCCGCTCCTCCGATAATGGAAACCGCCGCTGCCGCTTTATCTGAAAATCCCATTGCCATTGCTCCCAGATAAGCCGTAAAAATACCAAATTGTGCTGCCGCGCCTAAGAGGAAACTCTTGGGATTGGCAATCAAAGGTCCGAAATCAGTCATTGCGCCGACGCCCATGAAAATAAGCGACGGAAGGATTGCCCACTCGTCCAGAATATAGAAGTAGTACAAAAGTCCTCCTACTCCATTCGCTGATTCATCTGCATGCAGCATAATATCAGGATAAATATTAACCAGCAGCATACCAAAGGCAATCGGAACGAGAAGCAATGGCTCGAACCCATGTCGAATTGCTAAATATAGGAAAAAACATGCAACAGCTATCATGATCAGGTTTCCGCCCGTAAGGTTTAAGAACGCTGTCTGTTGTATGAGGTTTCCTAATGTATTTGTAATATATTCCATTTTTTAACCTCCAGTCGTGTTCATTTCAAAAGACTTATTCTTCTGATATGTCTCACTTTAGTTTAATGTAGCCAGTACCGCGCCAGCCTCAACTGCATCGCCTACTGCCGCGTCAATACTCGCAACTGTTCCGTCTTCTGGAGCTACAACCGGAATCTCCATCTTCATTGCTTCAATAATTACAACCGGATCGCCTTTCTTCACGCTCTGTCCTACATTTGCCTCGATCTTAAATACCTTTCCTGCCGCGCCTGCCTTCACTTCTACAGAGCCTGCGCCAGCCGAAGCTTTCGGTGCCGCCTTTGGCGCCGCTTTTGGCGCTGCCGCCGGTGCCGCTGCAGCCGGTGCCGCGCCTGCGCCTTTTTCTTCCACTGTAACATCATATACATTACCGTTTACTGTGATCGTATAATTTTTCATCTTGATATCCTCCTAGATTTTACTTTGAATTCCATTTATTCGATGGACGGCGTCTGATACTTCTTACAAAAAATCCATCTGTGCTGATTTGTGCTCCTGCCTGAGCCTCTGTAGCCGCGATTGCCGCAGATATGACCGCGATCAGCTCCGCATCATCAAACTCGGCTTCAACAGCAGGCACAGACGATGCTTTTGGCGCTGCCGTTTCTTTTACTTCCTGTGCCTCCTGCGGCTTCTTTGTGAATGCCGCCTGAATTGCCGGAATGAATTTAAACAGAGAAATAATAAATGCAATCAGTATCAAAACACAAAATACTGTTCCCATTCCAAGCACTGTGTTAAGACCTGCCTTCTTTAAAATCTCGCCCGTCTCCATATTAGCGCTGAAATCCATGCTCTCAAGCTTCGACTCACTGTCAAACATAAAAGAAATCACTGCATCGCGTTTCTCAAATTTCGCATCGGTGCTGACTTCAATTTTTCCATTCGTCTCCTTGAAGCGGTAGTCGCCATGCTCCACATAGCTTCCGCACTCTGTGATTCCTGCCTTCCAACTGTCAAGAACACCTAAGAAACTCTCTGCCTCAAAAGGAAGTCCTGCCTCTGTAAGCTGCAGGTTAATGGCGAATTCTGACAGCTCGCTCCACTCTCCGAGCGCTGCCTCATCAGCCTCCGCACAATAGCCAATGAGGAAATCCGCTACCTGCGTAAGCGATTCCTCATCATACTGTGCGCTTTCCTTGTTCCCGCAGGCAGAAAAGCAAAGCACAGCAGCGATCATGCATAATAATAAGCTAATTTTCTTCTTCAATTTGCCTCACCTCTCTAAACCGCACCATGCTTTTTCATCGGACGGTCCTCTCTTTTTGTGAATAACATCTCAAAAGCGCCGATCACATATTTTCTCGTATCGGCCGGATCGATGATTGTATCAACATATCCTCTTCTCGCCGCTGATAAGGGGCTTGTCTGAAGCTCTCTGTATTCAGCCGCTTTCTCTTTTAATATCTCTGCGTCAGAGCCTGCATACATGATCTTTGCCGCCAGACCCGCATCCATCATGCCAATCTCTGCCGACGGCCATGCATATACCATATCCGCACCCACTGCTTTGCTGTTCATCACTGCATAAGCGCTTCCAAACGCCTTGCCCACAACAACATTCACCTTCGGAACCGTCGCGTTGGCAAATGCAAAGGTAAGCTTCGCCGCCGCCTTCGCAAGATGAGCCTCATCATATACGGTGGCTGCAAATCCAGAAACATTCGTAATCGAAAGAACCGGAATGTTGAACGCATCACAGAACTCAATGAACTCTGCTGCTTTCATGGCACCGTCCGCTGACAGCGAGCCGTCAAACTCTGCCACTGTCTCGGATTCTTCATTATATACCTTTGAGCGATTCGCAACAGCGCCTACCGTCATGCCATTCAGACGGATAAATCCTGTTACCATATCTTTTGCAAAATCCTTCTTCGTCTCGAAAAACGCAGATCCGTCTGAAATATCAGAAAGAATGATCGCCGCGTCATCCGCCGCATTCTCAATATCCGCACAGACTCTGTTCAGATCATCTGTACACTCACTGTAGGAACTGTCCTCCTCGTTGTTAGACGGAAGCATGCAGATAAGGGTACGGATATTAGCAAGAATTTCTTCTTCTGTACCGATTCCGTCTACAAGACCAGCCTTCTCGCTCTGATATTCTGCCGATGAAGTATTACATTTGGAGATATTGTTGTCTGCGATCGCATTCGGAGAATTTACAAATAATCTTGCCTTTGAACTTTCCATAAACGTAAAATCTGTAAGTGCCGGAACAAGGGAAAGCCCGCCGCCGCATGTCCCAAAAATTGCGGAAATCTGCGGCACTACGCCGGAAGCCATAGACTGCTTCAGATACAGTGTTCCAAAGGCGTTCAACGCATCCGCCGCTTCCTGAAGCCTAAGCCCCGCGCAATCGATCAGACCGATCACCGGTGCTCCCATCTTCATTGCCATATCATAAATATTCACAATCTTCTTCGCATGCATCTCGCCCATCGCTCCGTTCAGGACGGAAGCATCCTGGCTGTAAACATACACTAAATTCCCGTCGATCACACCGTAGCCGGTAATGACACCGTCTGCCGGGGTCTCTTTTTCCCGCATGTTAAAATCAGTTGCTCTGGCTGTAACAGCCCCGCCGATTTCAACAAAGCTTCCTGCATCGAGCAAATTCGTAATTCTTCTGCCCGCTGCATTTTCTGTTGCTATGTTGCCCATAGTCTAGCCCTCCATTTTCCTTACATATTAAAATTGGTCGTTATGAAACATGTAAAAGCATGACCAAATTTTTGCCAATTTATATTATATCCCCTTTTTTAAAGGTCTGCAACTACTTTTCCATTTATTGTCTCATATTTCACAAAATGAAGTTACAGTTCCCTCCGCCTTTGCGAATGGCATGAGAGTGAACGAATAACAAAATAAAAACCTGCGGGGTAACAACTGTATGCCGAACCCCCGCAGGCCAATTTTGTATTACAGCAGCCGTTTTACCGTAATTTTTTTATTTTATTTTTTACATTCGGACATCTTTCCAGCAGAAAATTTTTAAACTCTTCCATATCCGCATCTACAAGAGCTTCTTTCGGAAAACCGATGACAGCTCTTATATTTTTATCCGTTTTGATCACAATCCCGAAGGCGCGCTCCGACTCCAGCAATTTTATGGCACGTCCATAATCGAATGCACGTGTCTTGATCTTCGTTACGCTCTCAAAACGATCCTCATAAAAATCTATCTGCGAAGTAATGTTTTTTCCGTTTTTCTCTCTCCGGAATTTGTACATCTCTTCCGCATCCCCGACAGCCGTCGCCCGGACCGCTTTTCTCCAGACTGTTTTATTTATAATCATAGCCGCAGCGGCAAGCGCCGCCCATGCAGCCAGAAATTTCACAAAAAATAACAAAAGCCCCGGCAGCGTACCCCCGCCCGGATCTCCGTAAATAAACATAAACACAAGCACAAATACTCCCAGCGCCGCCGCGACAAACCGCATCGTGATCTCACTGTTATCTACATCAAACAATTCGCAGACCGGTTCCAGCGTCTCTGCTGTCTCTTCATATTTTACCCGGTAACTATATGCCATAATTCCATCCTTTCTGTCTGTAATTTTACAGTTCAGAAATATTCCTTCCTGCCAAAAATAAGGGTACCGCCTGACAGCCAGTCACCGGCCATCCCACGATACCCCCAGCTTATGTAAGAATAAAGACTATTCTCCTTCTACCATCCTGTCAACCTTGCCGGAAAATGCGAACATGATCACACCACAAGCAATGATCACAATTGCAACCATACCGTAACCCTTGATGAAATCCATCTTGGACAGTACTTTATAAAGCTCTGCACTTCCCTTTGAAGCAAAGAAGATTGCCAATGGCCAGATACCAAGCAGTGTTCCGAGCAGTTTCTTCGGAGCATATTTGCTGATGAAAGAGTTTCCAAGAGGTGAGAAGATAACCTCGCCCACTGTCATAGAAACCGCTGCCAGCACGATAATCCAGATACCTACCGGCTCCTTTGTTCCTGAACCTGCAAGGACAGCAGCTAATACCATCGTTGCCGGCGTAAGACCAAGGATAATAATTCCGAGCGCCGTCTTCTTAAACATACCGATGTCTCCCTGCGGTCTCTGTCTCATCTTTGCCCAGATTCCTGCAAATACCGGACACAGGATGATACAAAGCAGACCGTTCATGGAGTCAAACCATGCAGTCGGCATCGTAAAGGAACCGATGTTCCAGTTTGCCCAGCCAAGACCTGCCTCGCTTGTCGGACCGAACTCGAAGTATACCGGATTGTATACCATATACCAGATTGTCCAGAAAATACCGGAGAAGATCGTTACGATGATGATAGAAATCACGCGGTTCTTCTCAAGCTTCGTAAGCGGAGTCGTATCCTTCTCTTCCTTATTAACATCCTCTACACGATTATCAACAAGGAACGGCTTCTTTCCGGCATCGCCGAAGAACTTCATACCGAACAGCCACCATAAGCAGTCAACGAACAGAGCGATTCCACAGACAAGGAACAGCATACGGTATCCAGCAGCCTTTGCAAGCAGTGACAGGAATGTCGTTCCGCAGAAAGAACCGATGTTTACAAATGAGTACTGAAGACTGAACACGGTATCCAGCTCATCCGCATCAGCGAGCGGGAACAGACGTCCGTTGATACCAGATACGTTTCCTTTAAAGAAGCCAGTACCAACCGCAACAAGAATAACCATTGCCCAGAGCATTCCGATTCCGTTTGCTTTCCACGCGCACAGATAACCAAGTCCCATCAGGATTTCTCCAATCGGAACAAGAAGACGCGGGCTGATCCAGCGGTCAGCAATATACCCTCCGATAATAGGAGTAATATAAGTAAGAGCTACGAGGTTCGCCGACATTGTCGCTCCTACTGTCTTATCAAGACCAAGACCGCCATTTACTGCCTTTGCAGCAATGAAGATTGTGAGTCCCCATTTCGCCGCGTAGTATGCAAGACGCTCGAACGTAAATGACAAGCTACATACATAAAAGCCAAATGGAAATCCCTTTTTTGTGTTTCCCATGAGTTTTACCCTCCAAACTATAAATTTTGCTTTTATTTGGTAAATTTAACAAATAAAAGCTTTTGACACTATGATGTTATCACAATACTTCCAAAAAGACAACAAAAACTTTTAAGGAAAACTTAAGTTTTCACATTATTAAATTTATTTTAGGAATCTATAATTTCCGGTTCTTCAAAGTATCCGCAGGCCTAAAGCTCTGCCATGCGCCCCAGTATTCTCTGGTAGAACTCCTCCTGATCTCCGTTTTTTTCCAGAACGTCCAGAATATTTCCGTCCTTAAGAAACAGAATCCGGCTGCAGTTGCTCGCAATCTGCGGGTCATGCGTAACCATGACGATCGTCTTTTTATACTCGTTATAGATTCTGTTTAGCGCCTCTATCACAATCTTTCCCGATTTCGAATCCAGATTCCCGGTAGGCTCGTCCGCCAGAATCAATTCCGGCCGGTTAATCAGCGCCCGGCAGATGGCCACTCTCTGGCGCTCCCCTCCGGAGAGCTCATACGGATATTTCTTGATCAAATGCGTAATCTGAAAATGCCCGCCGCCGCAAATAAAAATTGAAAATGTCCCGGTATCCATTCTTTCATCATCTGAAGCTCTGTAGCGCTTCCCATCCGAAATCCCACGAACAAATCATGGGTCGCAAAAAACGTCGCTAAATAAATCAGAAGCATAATTGCCGCCGCCTTCAAAAAGAGCAGCGGAGAAAACCAGTCTGCACTCCCGCCGCCTGCACTGCTCCGAAACAAAGTTACCATGATAACTCCCAATACGCCTCCGAAGATCAGCGATACAGCCGTTCCGATACCAAGCTCCGCACCCAGGCAGGAATAGATGGTTTTTGTCCAGATTCCCAGTGTCTTAAATACTCCGTACTCCGGAAGCCTTTTCCTGAGATAGTAAAGAAGCAGAAGGACAAGCATAAGAAGCCCCACGATTCCCAGTTCAACCAGACCTCTGAGTAAAACTTTTCCCGCACCTGCCGGATAGCCGGTCTTATAGCTCATATCCCCTTCTTTTACAAGAGCCTGCATCCCGAATCCTGACACTACAAAAGCAAACACAAGCATATTGCAGAGAAGAAGCACCGAATATTCTTTCAGATTCCCGACAAAATTTTTCCATATAACTCGGAAAAACAAACGGTTATATTTCCCCGGAAAATAAAGCCTCGCCTTGCGCTTTGCCCTCTCTCTTCTCTCCTTTTTCTCATACTCGGCTTTGTCTACAACTTCCCTGTCCCAAATCTCAATCATCTTCCGCCCGATGCACTCGATGCCCGAAAAAGCCATCAATACTCCCGGAAACAGAATCGCCTCCACAGCATTGCTGCAGATCGTTCCAATCATATATTCCCACATTCCGGCATAGGTGAAGAAAATCGCTATCAGAAGCGCAGCCGCATTCAAATACCAGTCTTTCCTTAAGTACATGGTAATCAGATATAAGACACATAAAATAAAAAAGGCCAGATACATATACAGACTCACAGCCAGTCCTGCCGCATAGGACGGATCCGGCGCAACGCCGGCACGCTCTATAATACTTGCGGCGCCCTCCGTCTTAAGACACTTAGCAAAAGAGAGCAGGTTATACCGCACCTCTCCTATCATAATCCACGGATAGCACAACGCTGCAAAAATACACAGATACATAAGAACAGAAAAGCGGCAGTATTTAGGAAATCATAGCGTTTCCATACATTTTATGGTAAAATATGTAAAATAGATTTTTCAAATATTAAGGAGGTTTTTCACAATGAATGCAGCAGAAAGAGTTGATAAGCTTCGCTCGCTAATGGCCGAAAAGAACATTGACGCATACGTTGTCCCTACTGCGGACTTCCATCAGAGCGAATATGTAGGGGAACATTTTAAAGCGCGGAAATTCATCACCGGTTTCAGCGGTTCCTACGGAACTGCGGTGATTACAAAAGACGACGGGGGGCTCTGGACCGACGGAAGATATTTCTTTCAGGCGGAGAACCAGCTCGCAGGCAGCGGTATCCGTCTGATGAAAATGTTCGTGGGCGATACGCCGTCCATCGCTGAATATCTTCAGGCAAATATCCCGGAGGGCGGCACGGTAGGATTCGACGGCCGCGTCCTTTCCATGGGCGAGGGCCAAGAGTACGAAAAAGCTCTGTCCGAGAAAAATATCCGCATCCATTACTCAGAGGACCTGATCGACGCGATCTGGGAAGACCGTCCGTGTCTTTCTAAAAAGCCGGCATTTTTCTTAGAGGAAAAATATTCCGGCGAAAGCTCCGCTTCAAAGCTTGCCCGCTTAAGGACTGTCATGAAAGAACAGAACGCCGACACCCACATTATCGCATCTTTGG